>ENA-UAMT01000451-UAMT01000451.1-human-gut-metagenome-genome-assembly--contig:-NODE-451-length-20442-cov-4.963948_pt1 | contig 20442 bp, 38 predicted proteins | sample MGYA00243286_ERZ654505 | MGnify/ENA primary metagenome ERZ654505 (study PRJEB26926, sample SAMN06164656) | human gut metagenome | biome: ENVO:00009003; feature: ENVO:2100002; material: ENVO:00002003...
GTATCGTGCTCAACTACTCCGCCACCGGCGAGCTGCCGGTGTCCATCGACATGGATGCCCTCGGCAAGTTCATCGCCGACAACGAAGACCTCATCTCCCATCTGGTCTACCAGACCGCCGAGTTCACCCCGGAGAAGTACGACGGCACCGTGACCATGGACTTCCACTTCAACGCCAACGATGTCATCGACCGCCTCGGCGGAGAGACCAAGGACATCGTGGTGTTCGAGGTCATGTCCAAGAACGCGGTCGCGGATGAGGAGGGTTCCGCCCCCGTCATCGTCGCCTCCGAATGCGACCTCGATTCCGAGGAGCAGACCGTGAACCTCGTGCCCACCGTCATCGGCACCACCGCCACGGACAAGTCCGACGGCGACCACACGCTGATGGCCGGTAAGGATGCGGTAATCACCGACCGCGTGACCTACGAGGGCCTGATTCCGGGCAAGGAATACACCCTCAAGGCGACGCTCATGGACAAGAAGACCGGCGAGATGCTGTCCATCAACGACCAGCACGTCACCGCCGAACTCAAGTTCACGCCCAACAGCCAGAACGGCACCATCGACATCGACCTCGGCAAGTTCGACGCCTCCTCCCTCGACGGCCACGACCTCGTGGTGTTCGAGGAGCTGTACAAGCAGACCGAACAGGGCAACGAGGCCACCGAGGTTCTGGTCGCCGAGCACAAGGACATCGACGATGAGGGGCAGACGGTCACCGTGACCACCACGCCTCCCGGCGGGTTCTTCGGCAAGACCGGCGGCAACGACTTCTTCATCGTGGTCTCCATCGCGGCACTCGCCGTGCTCGCGTGCGGCTGCGCCTACTACGGCATCAAGAACCGCCGCGCCGCGAAGGCCGAGGATGCCGCAGCCGATGAAGGCGACGACACTGACAACGGGGATGTCTCGGGCGACTCCGAGGCCTAACCCACTGCACATGCTGCGGGCGCTCCGTCCATGCGAATGGGGAGCGCCCGCCCTATCCCAGAAAGGGGGACATCCATGGATGACAAGAACCGTCTGAACGACGGAGAGAAACCGCAGACCCCCGCCGACCGCGAGGCCAAGGCCAAGCGTCGCATCCTCGTCGGTATCGCGACGGGTGCCCTGCTCGTCGCCGGTCTCATCACCGGCGGCATCTACCTGTCCGGCAGGCAAGGCGGCACGCCCGCAGCTCCCGGCTCCGGCACCCCGACCGGCCAACAGGAGCAAGTCGATGGCGAGAAGCCCTGCGAGCACGACTGGACGGTCACCTACAAGACGGTGCATCACGACGCGGTGACCCACACCGAGAACGTCCCACCGGTCTACGAGACCAAGACCAGCTACCACACCGTGTGCAACGACTGCCAGCAGACCATCGACGGCATCGCCGATGCGCATATCAAGGACACCGGTCACTCCGGGTACTCCACCAACGTGCCCATCACCGGCGAGGTGCTGGTAAGCGAGGGCTTCACACGCGAGGTCACCGATTCCCCGGCCTACGATGAGTCCGTGCCGGACAAGCTCGTCTGCACGCTCTGCGGCGAGGAGAAACCGGCGACTGCCGAGTAGCGACCCTCTCCTTTTCAAGACCCGGCATCCTGCAATCGGGGTGCCGGGTCTTTCTCATGGAGACGATTCAAAAGCCAGAAACGACGGATGATATGATTAGAAGCTAGGAGGTGAACGGAATTGAAGAAGAGAACGAAATCGCGCATAGCTTTCGCGGCCTCAGCTGTCTTCCTGCTGAGCGCCGCAGCGATGTTCGCCTTCCTCCTCTATTGCAGGCAGGCGGCGCATACACCGCCCTCGCCAGACGCGGCCCACGAGTCCATGGTGGAGGACGGCGATGGGTTTCCTGCGGTCGATTGGGATTACTGGCAGGACATCAACCCGGATGTCATCGGCTGGGTCACCATCCCCGGCACCACCGTGGACTCCCCCATCCTGCAAGCCCATGGGGACGACCCCGGCTATTACCTCAAGCACGACGTGTACGGCAACTACAACCCAGCCGGTGCCATCTACCTTGATGCTGATTGCGAGGAACTGGGGCTGTCCAGCCGCAACGCCGTCATCTTGGGGCATCATTTCTGGAACGACAAGAAGGTGGCCCCAATGGGTACCGTCGCCGATTATAAGGATGTAGACTTCGCCCGCGAACACTCCCTCGTCCTCATCCAGACCCCAAATACGAAGATGACCTACGAGGCGCGGTTCGCGCAGATAGTCAACGGGCGCGAGCGCAACAAGCGCATCAACTTCGAGGGTGAGATGGACTTCCGTGCATGGTACGGCGAATCTCGTGAGAACGCCGCCATGGTGCTCGATGCCGAGACGGAGCCGGAGCAGGTCATCTCGCTCGTCACCTGCTCCTACAACATCTGGGTCGATAACGAGCGCACCGTCCTCGTCACAAGTATGCAGGAAACGGGCAAGAATCAAGCCGAAAATACGCAAATCGCACCAGACGCATCCTGAGCCTTCTGGCGGCAATCCGACATTCGGCTGGCATCAGCATAGGCCCGACCCTCTCAACGCCCCGCAGACGCGATTCTGCGGGGTCGTTTTTCTTGCAACCTTCTGAAAATCAGCATCGGGTCGCCGTCCATGCGCGTTGATATAATGATGCCAACGGCTGACGTGGAAAGGACTGAAATGAAAGAGCAGAAGAAATCGAAGTCGCTTGAAATCGTGGAGAAGCAACGTGCGCTCGTGGTCGAGAAGATTATTGAGGACATGAAGCGCGACGGACTCCATTGGTCGGAACCCTACATCCCCTCCCTCAGCCCCCACAACCCGGTATCAGGCACGGTGTATCAGGGCGGCAACCGTTTCCACCTCGGTTTCGTGGGCTACATGCGCGGGTTCACGGACAACCGCTGGTGCACATTCAACCAGATTCGCGATAGCGGATGGCATCTGAAGAAAGGTGCCAAAGCCGCCCTCATCGAGAAATGGCGCGAGTTCTCCATCAAGGAGGAGAACGAGGACACGGGTGAGAAGGAGGTCACCGGCCACTACCTGCGCTGCGTGGGCTACTGGAACGTCTTCAACGCAAGCGAGATTGAGGGCATCCCCGCCCCACCGGTACCGGAGCATGTGAGCGACCGCACCGCCGCCATCGCGGACGACCTTATCCTCTCCTCCCGCTGCCCCATCGTGGAATCCATGCGCTATCAGGGGAGCGCCGGTTACGCCCCCGGCTCCGACCGCATCCTCATCGCCCCGCGCGAGACCTTCCTTTCAGATGAGACGTTCACCCGCGTGCTCCTGCACGAGATGACCCATTCGACCGGGCACCCATCCGCCCTCAATCGCGGCTGCAACACTGACTTCGGAAGTCCCGAGTACGCGCAGGAGGAGCTTGTGGCCGAACTCGGCTCCCTTTTTCTCTCCGCAGACCTCGGCATCCAGAGCGTCGATTACGAGGGGGCGCACTACGAGAACCACGTCTCCTACCTGCAATCGTGGATGCACGCGCTGGAAGACGACCCATCCTACCTGTTCAAGGCTGCGGCAAAGGCCGACAAGGCGGGCACCCTCATCATCGGGCGCTACAACGATGTCTTGGAGAAGCGCCGCGACCGCGACGTGGAACGCGCACCTGAGAAGGTGTCCCTCAAGGGAGAAGTCGCGGCCATGAAGGGCGCGTCGAAGAGCCATGATGAGCAGGCCAAAGCGCCTGAAATCGCGGTCTCCGCGCGGTAGAAAACAGTTGTGGAAATGGCTAAAATGTAGTATAATAGTAGTGTAGAAAGCTATCAACCTTTAGATATAGGAAGGGACTAAGAGAGAGGTGAAGTAGGATGAAATATACGCTGAAAGTGATTGAACCGACTCCATGGAGCTTCACCATCGAGTTCGATGAGGACAAAGCGAAGCGCAACGGGTACGACATTCAAACCCTCTACGACTACACCGACAGGAACGTCTCTCGGTACGGATGTGTCCGCATTGCGCAAGGGACTTGGAAGGCGGCTGACGGTGATGAGGTCGAGTCGCAGTGCCTCGCGCTATCGCTGCTGTCCAGAGCAGGATGGGTCATGCGCAACATCAAGTCCATGACCGCCTTCGAGGACGACTGCGATGAACAAGTTGATTACCTTGATATTCTGCGCCGTAACAATCCAGAGCGCTTATACGCATGACGGCGATGATGCACCATGTCGCACAAACGCAAGGCGTTCAATTTCGATTTGGATAACGGGAAGTTGGAGGAGTTATATCCCTCTCCTTCTGGCAGTACCACGAGCTACAACAACGCATGGCTGAAAATCAAGGCTTTCATGGAGGCAAACGGATTCGAGCACTCCCAGTATTCGGGATATGAATCCATCCATGGAATGTCCTATGCCGACGCGTTCTCAGTTTTGGAGAGACTGCAAGAGACGTTTCCATGGTTCAGAGAATGCGCCAAGGCCGCCTCTCTCACTGAAATCGGCAAGCGCCATGATGTCCTTGAGCACCTTGACCACATCAAAGATGAGGTGGAACCTCAAAATGAGCCTGAGCCTCATGTATCCCTTCAATCTGAAATGAAGGTCATGAGGGAGGCGGCAAGGGCATTAGAGAGCAACAGCGGGCGAAATCAAGGACCGCAGGTAAAGAACAATGAACGATGATGAGTAAGCGAGGTGAGGAAAGATGAAATACGAGATGCTTGATGGGCGTTACAAAGTTCCCGTACTGACAAAAGAATGGAAGGCGATGTGGTTCGTTCTAGGAATGTTTTTTCAATACATCGCGGTCATCTACGCCCTCATCTTCTATCGTCTAAAATATAGAAATTTGCCGACTGTTGCAAAAGTTGCAACCAAATGGTCTGCTATCGGCTCATGGCTAATGTTCGGAACTGTGCTTTGCGGATACTTTATTTTCGCCCTATGCCATTAACTAGTTGATGCTCTGACAATAAAGCCCCGACTCAAACCGGGGGTTTTTCTCGCGCATAACCGGCGCGGAGCCGCTGTCAACGGGAGCGTGGAATACCGGAGTCTTGGCGAGGATATGCCGCGAAAGCCCGTTTACAGGAGGCTCACGGGAAATCCTTTTGGTAAAGGAAAGGAGGCCTCCTGCTTTCCCTGCCCTCCGGCGAGGATGGGTTCGGGTGAAACCCGAGATACGGGTCAAGGGACGCGTCCCTTGCGGGGTTCGGGGTGGAATCCCGAGATGGATTGCATCGCGCTGATATGACGAAGCCCCTGGTCGATGACCGGGGGCTTATCCTATGACCTATCTGGACCTAGAAGGGAAACAGGTCAACTGGTTTCAGGCCATGGCATCTCTTGAGCTTCTTGCCGCTTCCACAGGGGCACGAGTCGTTCCTCTTGAACCTCGACAGGAACATGCTGCGTTCAGCTCCGACCGATTGGGCAAGTGCATCGCACATCTCTAGGTACTCATCATGTGAACCACCGTTGTCTGTATCAAATATCTTCCCACGCAGCTCTTGAAATCTCATCCAATCCATTCGCGATGACTCGCTGTCATTGCACCACGTGAATGGAAGTAAATCGACTACACTTATCACCTTATCGCTGATGACATTCCACATGAAGCCGCCTAAATAATAGACAAATGCAGTCTGATAGAGCATCGCCGACAAATCGTTCCGCCTAACATTCTTAGTTTTAGGCATATTGTCGCGCACCATCTTTTGAGCAATGTCTTGACTAAGACTGACCATTTGGGTGCCAACATCAACCGCCTCGCCGTCCTGCGATTTGCAACCGAAGGTATCTTCCTCGATGAGCTGCTTGATGTCTATGACCTCTATCTTTTCTTTCAAGCGGCTTTGTGGCACCACGTATTCGGAAAATCGCTCATCCACGTCATCGAACATGGCTGCGAACTTCCCATCGAAATCTGCATCACGCGGCAAGGTGAGGATGTTGTTCCATGTCACCGCATCGAATCGGGCATAGTCATCCGCATCGAAGAAGATAAGACATTCCGGTTTGCAGGGAGCCGCGAGAAGAGAGCGAAACCGGAACTCGTCAGCCGACCGCGCAGGGAAGCAGAAAACGGGATACTCGCCGCCGAGTTTATCGCGGAAACAATCATATTGATGGTTCTGATGTTCCGACCTCGCCTCTTTCGGCTGGTATGTCGCAAGGAGCATATCTGACCTTTCTTCTAGTAGATTCATACACAGATACAATCATAGTATACTATTATTCTGAGACATAAAAAGAGCTGTGGCAATCAGTTCAAACTAACGCACAGCTCTTTGTAGTTATTTTACAGCACCACAGGAACAGGTATATCCGGTAGTAACGGTTTCGTCCCATGCAGGAGAAACTTCGACAGTTTCGTCCCATGCTTGCTCTAATACTATTTTGATAGTATGGTATCCAGCACATTGAGTATCAAAGCCTTCGATTTCAAATTGAGAGTTACTATGCGCTTTCCACGCATCATACGAATTGAATTGAGCGAAACATCCATTACACTCGACACCGGTTCCATATACCGCATCATGGTGAATCGTCTGGTACTGCGCATCGTGATGCACAACCGTGGTCTGGGGAACCCAGTTATGAGTATGCTGCGGCTTGCTACCGCCACCGTTGTTCGAGCTACCGGAACCGCCGTTTGAACCGGAGTTCCCACCGTTACCGCCGTCAGATGCACTGCCGCTGTTGCCATTTCCACCGGTCTCGGGACCGGTCGTTCCATTGCCGTTGCCCGACGGCTCGTCGGTCACACCTTCCTCGGCCTTCTGGCTCTCCTCGTCCACCTTGTCCTTGTCGGCGTTCGGGTTGGCTTTTGCGTTCTCCTTGACCAGCTCGATGACCTTGGTGCCGTTCGCGCCGGTCAGGGTCTCATCGCCCTTCTTCACGGCGTCGCCGACGGATTTCACGATGCCGGACAGCGTGTCCGCAGATGTCTTCTCAGCCTCCACGGGCTTGAACTCGAACGGCAGGTCGGTCTTGGCCGCCTTCCCGTCTTTATCCTCCACCTCGGCTTTCACCTTGGTTGCCTTCGGCACCTCGTAGGTGGAGCCGTCCTTATCCACCGGGCTGATGAAGGAGACCTCGTACTCACCGGCCCCCGGCACGTCGAGCGCATGAGGCTCGTTCGCGTCGTAGGCGTGATAGTAGTCCACCTTCTCTTCCTTGTTCACGATGTGGGCGATGACCGGTGAGGACTCGCCCTTCACCCAACCGTCCGCCTTGGCACCGAGCTGGATGACATGCTGCTCGGTCTTCTCAGTCTGCTCGATGGGCGTTGGCTCCTTCGGCTCCGGCTTTTGCGAAGCCGCATACCAGACACCGCCGCCGATGAGGGCGATTGCCAGCAGCCCACCGAGTCCGGCCATCACGGCCTTCTTCTTGTCGAACTCATGGCCGAAGAGCACAATGGTGCCCTTCTTCTCATCCTCCTCCCCCTCGGTTGGGACGTGCGGCATCTGCTGCGTGCCCGTCTCCTGCTTATCCTTATCGAAATCCTTGTTGTCTTCCATGACCAATCTCTTCCTTTCAATCCCACGCCGTCCGGTCGGCGCTTTCTTTAACCTGAACTTATATGTATGCTCCCGCATCATCCACACAGGATGTAATCACTTCTTATGAGAACATCTGCCAGACGATGTGGACCAAGATGAACAGCACGAGCATGAGCGCCGTCCACTTGAGGAAATGGAACATGCGGTCCGGCAGGGTGACCATCGCAAGGCGCTCGATACGCCGCTTCGACTCCAAGACCATCGTGTCGATGGCCTTCTTACTGCGCTGCGTCGCCTCGTCTATGTTGCGAAGGGTTATCTCCTGCGCTTTTTCCTGCGCCTTGTTCACGCCGTTGAGCGCGGCCTGCTCTGCGGAATGGGTCTCGTCCTTGGCGCTGTTGTACAATTCCTCGACCCTATCGACCAGATTGCGCATCTCATAGAGCGTCTGGTCCATCTTCTTCACAGCCTGATTGACCTCGGCCCTCTGGGCATCCACGCTCTCCTTGAGCTTCTTCACGGAACCGGAGAGCCTTCGGTAATCGCTGAGGTCATCGGCCTTCTCCTCGACCTCGCCCACCAGCTTGCGACCTGCGGCACGCATCTCACGCACCTCCTCGCTGAGGTTCCTGACCCCGCTGATGTGCGTCTCGACGCGCTCGTCATCGCGTTCCATATCCTCCCCTTGTCCTAGAGATTCCTTGAGGTGCTTCGCGCTATATGCCATGCCGTCACACCTCCTTCTCGCCCACCAGTCTGGTGCGGGTGTGGAAATCATCGCCTATGAGTCCGGTTCGCATGAAGTTCTGCAAGGCATCGGCCACGGTGATGGCGGTCTGACCGTCATCGCATTGAGCCACGCAGCACCAGTTGCCCGGTCGATGCTCCACCGCGTGGGCGCGGCGCACCTCCACGACCCACTTCTCCGTCGCCTGCTCCTTACTCATAGAACTCCTCCTGCTCGTGATAATCCTCGCAACTGATGTATTCCGGGCAGTTGGACGGGTCGATGCGGCATCCATCCAAATCGGGGTATTCGCATCCCAGATTTCTGCCGAGCCAATGGGCGCAATCCGCCTCCCTGCATTCATTGTCAGCCATTCGTTCTCCTTTCCAAGCAATAGTATTATACCATACTATATCAATAGTAAACTACTTTTCTCCAATTTTACCCATCTCCGACCGAAGCTCGAAGATGTTCGCCAAGATGAAGGCGATGCCGAAGTGGGTCATGGCATCCGACCCCTCGGGTTCGCCGCTGAGCCACCGCGCTATCGCGTACCAGAGGATGCTCTGGATGAGGTTGTCGTCCACCTTACTCATCGGTGCGAACCTCCCCTGCCTTCCGCATCTTATGCCGCATCACCTGTATGGCACGCACGCTCCTGCCTGTCATGCGGGAGATTTCCCTATCGGGCATATCGTGCTCCATCACCAATTCCCTCTCCCAGTCCTGCCACCTCGTGTGACGGACATCATCATCGCCGGGGCACAGGGCATAGTTCCTCTTCCGCTGTCGATTGCGATACTCCCGCGCCTTCGCACTGTCCGCGAAGTTCTTCAATGTCTTCGGCATTCACGCCTCCTCGAACTCGCCGCACCAATCGGCATCGGTGCTGTACACGTCGGCACCCGTGGTGCGGTCGCAGGTGGTCAGGTGGGTGCATCGCGTGCAGGGGAACAGGTGCGCCGCAGAGCACCTGCGACTGCGAACCAACCCGCAGTGCATGAGGCAACCGCCGGTGCAGGAACACCGACCGTCGGTCATCCCGTCGTAGCCGTTCTCCTCAAGCCAATCCGCGACCATATCCACCACGGTGGCCCCGTCCTTATCCATGGACTGCATCTCGCCCCTCCCCCATAACACCCGTCCCGCAAAACGGGCAGACATTAAGCGGCAGCTCTGGTTCAGGCTCGATGAGGTCGGCGAGGCGGCGATACGACGCGTCGGCCAGAATGAGATTGAAGTCACTTCGCCGTACACCTATGATGTCCTCAACATCCTGTCCCGTGAACAGAGGCTTGCCGATGTGCTTCCACAGCCGCTCCGCCACATCGCGCCGCTCCTTGTCAAACGCCCCTTTCATCACCTCCTTATCAATGGAAGCCGTCGCAGCGGCTCGGGCGTTCCATCGCTGTATCAGCTCATCTATGAACTCGCCGGTCATCTCCGCACCGCAATGGATGCAGGTGATGCCGAACAGAGGTGGCGACTTGCGCGTCGCCGGTCTGACCTCGCCGGACATGGGTTCATGACCGCAGAAGGGACAGGGTTTCAAGTCGCGTTGCCCGATGATGTTCATGTGTCCGTCCTCCCACTCTAATACATGAGGAGGGAACCGCACTTCGGACAGAAGGTCGGCACGTCTTCGGCCAAGATGTCAAACTGCGGTTCCGTCACCTCATCCAAATCGGTCATGTCCTGCGCGATGACACCGGCCCAGCCGCAGTGCGAGAACCAGATGCCATCGACCGGGTTGGCCGAGGACTTGTTGGCGGAGTTCACGCGCGGCACGTACCTGCGGCTCTTGAAGCGCGAGGACTCGTGGCTGACCTCGATGTGCTCGGGCCACTCATCCTCGCGCCAATTACCGGGAAGAATCTCGTTCAGATACATCAACGCCCCTCTCATGGTCGTGTGTTGCTACTATTGTAGCATACCATAAACCTACCAATGTGGAGATGTTGGGTATCTTCACGGGGCCGCTACTTAACGCACGTCCGGTCGCTCATGCCCGCGCTCATCCTTGCCCATGGACGGTGCTTCGCGGCGCGGCTGGGTACCGGACCCGCTCGTGCCTCCGCCCTTCTTGGGCTTGCGTGCATAGGGAACCTCGGAAGCCATCTCGACGCGCAGCTCGTCGGCACCGCGACGATATGCGAGCCACAGGCGCTTCACCTCGGGGTCGTCCATGACCTCCTTGGGCGGGCGCTTGAGTTCGAGCTTCGGGAACGCGGCGAGGGCAGTGCCCTCCAAGCCATGCGCCTTCTTACGGTAATCGAGGTAGGTCTTCCTCATGTCCTCTAGGTAGGCATCGCGGATGCCGGTGACGCGCTGGCGCTCGGCTTCGACTGCCGCTCGGGCCTCGGCGATTTCCGCGCCCTTGGCCTCGATGTCCGCTTCCACGTTCTGCAAGAACCGCTCCTCAAGGCCGTTCGCGTTCAGGTCGGCATCGAGCTTCGCGAGGGAGAAGGAGTATTTGGAGTTGTCGGTGTCGGTGACGTAGAGCCTGCCCTTGCGGAACTGGGTGTCAACGCCCCAGCCCTCAAGCATCTCACGGTACTCGTAGATGTTCTCGGCCTTGTCGGCTGCGAGACGGCACAGCTCGCGCAGGTTCATCTTGTAGGACTCTCCCCCGCGCCCCTCAATCTCCTTCTCCACCTTCGACGGTTGCTTCTTATGGACGGAGGAATTGCGCTCATCGCGCTCCACCTGCTTCAAGCCCCATGCCTTGTCCATCTTGCGGATGCGGGAGGCACGTTCGACCTTGGCCGACTTGCTGAGGCCTTCGGCGAGACGCTTCCCCGTTGAGAGGTCGCTGCGGTTGATGACCATATGGACTGCGTAACGATGGGTCTTATCCTCTTTGCAGTATTCGTTATGTAATGCAAGAACCACCTGTTGATTGGGGTAATGCCTCCGCACGTACTCCTTCGCGTATCTCATGCAGTCCTCCGGCGTGAGCTTGCCGCCGTTGATGTCGCATTCATCCGGGAGGAAGGCGAGAATCTGATGGTACATAATCGTGTTCTTGGCCTGCACTAGCTCACCGGTCTTCTTGTCGCGGACGCGGCGTGCCGCCTTATCATGCCCGAAGGCTTTTCTGGTCTCCTCCATGAAGGTCGCCCAACGGTTGAGGTTCTTGCAATCCTCCATGTTCTGCGAATCGCGGAGGAGAACCTTCTTGTCATCGTTGATGTAGGCGCGGAGGTTGCGCTGATGTCCCTTCTCCGTGACGGCACGCTGTTTGATGATAGTCATTGGTCATTCCTCCTTCCTACACGCTTCGCGTTTCCCTGCCTCAATTCCCCGCACATCAAAGTGAAACCCCTTCACGGGAAAACCCTCTCTAATCGCGCTAGTTATATAGGCAGCTTTGCATCCAATGGAGATTGCCGCATCGTCTGCACTTTCAAACAGTTCTCCGGTCTCAAGGCAGACAATAGGTTTACTTCTCTTATATCCGCCGCGCTTATGTTCAAAGAGTAGGTCATCCGGCTTCGGTTCATCCGCATAGTAGTAATGCAATCCATGAATGGAATATCCCTTATTCAGCGCTTTCCATAATCTCCTGCCATCACATCCCAGTGACTTCTCCACAGCATTCACGCTATCGAAGTGCTCTGATGTCTCAAGGCAAATAACCGGTCTCTTTTTTCCCCGTCCTCTCCTATCACTCGCGATAAAGAAAGACTTTTCCGGTTTCTCCTCACCTGCAAAATAGAAATGCAGTCCATTTGCCGTGACCCCAATCTTAGCTGCCCGTGAAATACACTGATATGAGATACCGACTGCATCCGCCGCTTCTCTAAGGCTATTGAATGATTCACCTGTCTCCAAGCAGACAACGGATTTTTTATTCACTGGCATCTTGCTCATTGCCGACCTCCTTCGTTGTATATCTCGGCGGTTGCTTCGCGTGAATCTGCGAGTTTGCCGCGCCGTTCCTCACTTGACGCAACCCCCAGCTCATATCCATCGCGCGGATTCTGTTAGCGTGCATCTTCGCCACGGCATCAGCGCGACCCTCGTTCATGCGCTTGCCGTTCGACAAATCGCTGCGGTTGATGAGGAGATGGACGACATAGTTCTCGATGCCGTCAGACACATAACGGTATTTGAGGACCGCGTAGACGACTTCATGAGTCGGGTAGTACTTCTCGATGTACTCCTTGGCGTAGGCCATGCAATCCTCCGGCGTGAGCTTCCCGCCGTTGATGTCACATTCATCTGGGAGGAATGCAAGAATCTGATGGTACATTATCGTGTTCTTGGCTTGCACCAGTTCGCCGGTCTTCTTATCACGGACATGGCGCGAGGGCTTGTCATGCCCGAACATCCTGCGTGTGCCTTCCATGAGGGAATCCCATTTGTGCCAAGACGCGGAGCCGCCGTTTATCGACGGCAAGAACTGCTCATCGCGAATCAGTATACGCTCGTCCTCGTTCATAAGTTTTCGCATGTCACCGCGCGTCGAGTTCGTGATTGCCCACTGCCGGATGATGGTCATCGGTAACTCACTCTCTTTAATCAAACGTATAGGTGTCTTTCCAATCCTGATACTGCTCTTCGGTTATCTCATTCTTTTTCAATTTGAGAGACATCTGAAACCACTTATCCATCGCCTCTTCCATCTTCTTGCTACCTGCTACGACCTCTCCATAGCAATTTATAACAATGCCAAATTGGTCTTCTGCCCTGAACAGCGCGTGAAGCAACTCAAGTTCAGTCGTAATATTACACGTGTCGAAACATTCAAGCGGAACGGCGAGTGCTTTGGCAATCCTCGCTATGCCATCTGCCTTGGGATAACGAGCACCAAGCTCATAGCTTCTCAGCGAAGATTCGCTGAGACCGCTTAGTTGTGCCAACTCCTTTTGGGTGAGGTTACGCCTCTTCCGCAGAGTCCTGATACTCCTCCCCATCGCCAGCGCCCTGTCTTTATGAGTCCCCATCTTCAATCTCCTCTTCCATATCGTCACTCAACCCCAAATTGACTACGACGTTTCCTTTCCGTGCCTCCTCTGCTATCGAGGACAGCGCCGCTTGAGTTTTCGCAAACACATCCCTCTCGTTGTCTAATATCGGGATGACATGGCTCTCGTTGAACGCATCAAGCCCGTAGGTGTTGCAAAACTTCATAAGCTGATTCAGGTTCACGCCGTGCTTGTGCAACTCGAAGAGCGTCTTGCCGAGAACCGAGGTGTCGATGACGTTGATGGTCAGGTTGTCCGAGTGGATGAGCGAGCTGCGCACGAAATCGGAAACGGTGAGGCCGACTTTCTTGGCTTTGCGTTTCAGGATTCGCCTCTCCTTGTCTGTCACTCGGACTTTCAGCCATATCTCTCTATTCTCCAATCACTTGTCCTCACTTTCATGAATCAGAACTTGTAAAACGGTGCCGCCGCCGTTTCCAAGTTCTGGGATTGCGAAAAGCCGCCTTTTCGCCAGTTGGAGAACGGTGGTCTGGTGCCTGTCTTTAGGTACCTGAGTATCGGTCGAGAACCCCCTTTCGGGTAGGCTCCTAAAGCCGTCCGAAAGCAAGATAGAAGTGTGGCCACAAATGCGGTTTTACCGCGTTTGTGGCCACACTTCTCACATCTTGCAACTCGAAGAGCGACCTTGCAACTCGAAGAGCGACCTTGCAACTCGAAGAGCGACCTTGGTCGGTGAGCACTGCTATTGTAGCAGTGCGAGAGCCTTCCCGGACGGGAAATAGGGGTGCCGCCGCCCCTATTTTCTGGCCGGGAAGGCGGTGTCTCCCGGAGCTTGCGGAGGGAGACAGAAAGGTGGGGTGCCGCCGCCCCACCTTTCTCAAATCCGCGAAACGCAGACAGATGATTTGGTTTTCCAGACTTGGCAGTCATGTATTTTCAGACGCTCGCGAACGGATGGATGTACTTTACCTCGGCATGGGAACGCCGCCCCGCGAATCGGCAATCGTGTGATTCTCAAAATCGGTCGCGCCGTTTTCTGGATGGCGGTGAATCGAAAATCTCGAAGGGCGATGATGCGAAGCGGCGAATCTCAGAAGATGGTTTCAGGCCACGGGTCTAATCGAAATTGGAAACGTACCAACGGCCATTCTCGACCACGATGCTGCTCCTGCCGAAATCGACATCGACAAAGATACCATCATCCTCGATGACGCGAATGTCCACGCCATCGAAGAAGTCAAAGTAGTCAACGATGTCGCTGTGAAGCTCATCCACGCACATGTCGCAAACGACCTTGCCGTTAGATTTATCGTAGATGAGGAACCCATCGTACTTCTCAGGGTCGGTGACGTAAGTGTCAAAGTCGATGATGCCGTTCTCGGTCTTCTCGGCGAAGCTGTTCAACATGCCGATGATGAAGACGGGCGCGTAATCGTGGAACATGCGATGTCCTTTCAAAATCAACCTGTTACTTGTCGAGGGCTTCGGCGAAGACGCAGCAGCGGTAGCCCGCGCTCGACATGTCGCCCTCCTTGGGCGGGTCGTTGTGCTTGTAGAGCACAGCACGCCTTCCGGGCCAGTAGTCCGTGCCGTCGTCGTTCTTCTTGCCCCACAGCCATTCGGTCACCTTGCCGTATCGGAAATCTCCGATGAGCGGAGACGGAATCGTCTCGTCCTCGTCCTTCCCGAACGTGCGGTAGGTGATTTCGTATTTGTCGTAACCGGTCTTCGTGGAGACACGCTTCACGCCGACGATGGTGCAGTGAATCTTGGTCGCCATCGCCACGCGATAGGCTAGGTTGTTCTCATCCTCGGCATCGACGATTGCCCTTGCGCATAGACCCACTTCTACGGGTCTGGGTTGACGGCCCTTCTCGATGGCGGCAGTCATATAGGCCATCGGAAGAATCTCGCGATAGCGTTGGTCGGTCATCTTGTTCTTGCGCTCGTCCATATTGCGTCTCCCTTCGTCGCGGACGGCTGATACGGGAAACCGCCCACCCGGGCGGCTCCATATTCCTACTTCAACTTCGCGACAAGCTCGATGATTCCCTCGCGCTGGCGGCAACCGAGACCTTGCACCCGGCGGTTCTCGGCGATTCCGAGCTTGCGCATGATGTCATCTGCCTTCGCCTTGCCGATGCCGGGGATGCACATCAGGAACTCGTGGACGCGGATGCGCTTGGCGCGGTCATCATCGAGGGCGTCCGCAAGGGAAATCTCCCCCTTCTTCACGAGTTCCTTGAACTCCATGCGCTCGCGCCGCGCCTCTGCTGAACGCTCAAGCGCGGCCTTGCGCTGCTCATCGGTCATCTCGGGCAGGTTGTTGTTCTCCACTTCTCTCTCCTTACTCTCCGGCATCGCCGGTCTCCTTGTTCTCAGATGCCGCCTTGCGCAAACGCCAGCGGCGGTTCGAGATGGACTTCATCGAGCGCTTGATGATTGGTGAAAGCTCGCTATCGGGAATCCTATGGATGAGAACCAACTTGTCCTCGTCAACCGTCCACCTTCGCCGCTCGTACTTGAAGGCGGTCCGCGCGTAATAGCGCTTGTGCTCGGCGTGTTTCAAATCGCGCTCCTTCGCACTTAACGCATTACTCATTCTTGACCGCCGCCCACCAATCTCCATCATGGATGAAGACATTGATGTTCTGCAACTCGATTCGGATGAGGCCTTCGCACTCAAGATACATCGGACGGGAAGGAAGCGGCAGCAGAAGGTCTCGCGTCCCCGAGAACCTATCGGGAAACATAATTTCCCCCTCCTCATTGTCGTACACCGCATATCCATCATACGAACCGGGGTCCTTCTTGAACGTGTCGTAGTCAATAAACTCGCATTCCTTGGCGAGCATCGCGACATTCTGGAACATGGAGACAAGTAAAATAGCTTCCTCGAAATTGCGCATCTCTACGCCGTCCACTTCTTGACCTCGACCACATCGTAGGTGGCGGCGAAACCGCTGGCCTTCGCACCGAGGGTGAGCGCGTCGCAGACGGCCACCGCCTTGTCGAATGACTCGCACCACGCGACGGCCACGCCGCCGACCACCATCACGACGTAAATCTTGTCGAGCTTCGCATCTGCCGTTGTCGCCATGTCGGCTCCTTTCGCTTCGTCCTTCTTGAACGGTTCCGTGTATGCAGGCTTCTCTTTCGGCTGTTGCGCCTTCGCCTTGGGCCGCCCTTCTCCTCCATCTCCTCCAAGATTCGCGCGTCCATGTCGGCGCACCAATCGGTGTAGGCCCTGATGGCATCCTTGTTGGTGGCGCAGTTGAACATGCGGCGGTCCATCTTGCCGTCGGGCATCTGGTACGTGCCCATGTACGTCGCCCCGTGAGTCGGGCCGTAGAGCTTCCCGCGTCCGCCCTGTTGGTTGAATATGGGCTTATCGGGCTTCGACATCCGCCTCCTCCTTCACCTCGACCGCGACGCCCTCCTCGGCGGGCACGAGCCACGTGCGCCATTTAGAGGTAAACTTGCCCGCCTCGCCGTAGGCCGCGCGGAAGTTGCAGACGACGCAGATGCGCCCATCGCCGCCACGCGCGACCCCGATGACCGTGCCCAGACCGAACTTCTGGGAGAGGATTTTGCCCCCGATGCGATAGCGGTTCCCGTAGGCATCGCGGGGGAGCGCATGGATGTACTTGTACACCCCGATTCGCTTTCCCATCGCGCACCGCCTACGCGAACTCGGCTTCGAGGAGGCGGTTGATGAGGACGGTCATGTTCTCACCCGTCTCCACCTTGTGATATTGGAGCTTCGTGTGCATGGACTTCGGGATGCGGACGTTGATGCACACCAGCTCATCGACCTCCGGCTGCGCGTGCTGGATGGAGGCCTGCTGGCGCTTGGACTTCTTCGCGGAGGCCATGAAGGCGTTGCTGTTGTTAGACATACTTCTTCTCCTTCTCGTTGATGATGGAATCTGCCAGCTCCTCAAGAGCCGGGATGACGTGGCTGTGCGGGCTGTGCTCCGCGACCGACTTGCCCTCGGCTGCGGCCTGCGAGAGGGCGACCGCGCGGGGCACCTTCGCGATGACCGGCACCTGCTCGGACTCAAGGAACTCCACGAGCTGCTTATCGAGCTTGCCGAACGCGTAGAAGTTGTTGACCACGAGCCGTATGGCCGCATCCGTGCCGGAGTCCTTGGCGATTTCATAGGTGCGCATGGTCGGTTCCACATCGCGCGTGCTCGGGAGCATGGGGATGAGGATGACGTCGGCGGCGCGGCACCAATCGCCCATGCCGTCGTTCAAGACGCCCGCCGTATCGACAATCTGGTAATCGCATGACTCGGCGTAGTCCGGGTCATCGCAGACCTCGTGGACGGAGCCGCCCTGCGGGTCGGTGGATACGAACGCCACCGTGGAGCCTCGGCGCTCAAGCGCGAACGCCAGCTCGTCGGCGAGGGTGGTCTTGCCGACACCGCCCTTCTGGTTGAGGAACAGAATCGTGAACATATACATCAGTCCTTTCATGTCTTGATTCATGAGTCGCTTAATCAGCGAGGCCGCTCTTGCGGTATTCCAAGCAAAGGGCGCGAACCGTCACGGCGTAGATGGTGAGCAGCGCGGTGAACAGGAACGCGACCGCGAGCACTTCGGGTGCGCTCAGGCCGATATAGCAGCCCAAGGCGAGGGAGACGATAGCGCCCATCGGTGCCGCAGCGGCCACCATGATGGCGAGGCCCCCGTCGATGGGGCGCGGGTTCCGGGCCATATGCCCTCCCTTGGACTTCATCCACATCACTCTCCCCACCAGTCATCGGCCCCGTCGGGGTCGGCGGTCTTCGCAGCCTTGCAGAACGCGAGGGCGAAAAGGAGCAGGACGGCGACCATCGCCATCGCCGCCACGGACCAGACCCAACCGCCCAGACGCCATGCGAGCGCGGCGATTGCCGCAAATTCCACGAGGATGGTGGCCGGGACCACGTATTCCGCCATTCCGACCTTGACCTTATCCGAGATAGCCATATGCGGGACCTTTCATAGATGTCAGACTTGGAACGAGATGAGGATGAAGATGAGCGCGAGGAGGGCGAACAGGGAGATTCGCAGCATCCGTGCGCGGGTCATCCTCCTCCGCGCGAAGATGTAGGCGGCGTCGTGGGCGATGCCGGATGCCGCGAGCACGACCGCCAGCATCAGGGACGCCCAACCGACCGCGAATAGGACGGGTCTCACGACCGGACCTAGAACGGGATGTCCTCGTCATAGAGGTCGAGTTCGGGTTCGGGAACCGGGGCGGGTGCCGCGTGGGACGGCTCGTAAGGGGTCGCTGGCGCGTCGCCTGTCTGCTCGCGCTTGCCGCCGCTGAACTCAAGCTGGTCAACGATGACGCTCAGCTCATGGCGCTTCTCATCGTCCTTGACCCACTGCGAGTAGCGCAGCTTGCCGTCGATGGTGACCTTGGTGCCCTTCAAGAGGTACTTGGACAGCTTCTCGGCGCGGGTGCCGAACAGGGAGCACTTGACGAACACGGGGGCATCGACGTACTCGCCCTCGGCGTTCTTGCGCTTCTCGTTGACCGCGACGGTGAACCCGGCGACCGCGAGGCCGCTGGCGGTGGCGCGCATCTCCACGTCGCGCGTCAGGTTGCCCTCGATGATGACTCGGTTGATTGCCATTCTGAATCCAATCTACTCGGATATGACTACCTGCCTTTTCGACACTACCAATATAGCAAACTACAATGCCAGTATAATTGGAATGTAGTAACCTCCATATCTTCTACACGCCGTGTACGTCGGACGTGCCAAGGCCGCGCGATTCCTGCGGTACGCCCTCCATGTACTCCTCAAGCACGATGACCTCGCCCGGTTCGACCCCATCTTCATCAAGTCCCTGCTCGCGCACCAGATAACCGTCGAACGCCAACTTGGCGATGTTGTCCACGCAACCGATGTAATAATCCTCGCACCAAGTGTCGTATATCTCCTTGGACACCTGCGCCACCGACCTGTCAACGACCTCGGCGATGTCGAGGAACGAGCACCCGGTGGCGAAGAAAGCCACGGTCTCAGCCCATTTCCTAGCTTCGCTGACGCGCCTCTTGCCGTAACGGGCACGTGCCCGTTCGAGCGTGAGGCCATGCTGCTCAAGGCTCGTGCGGATAATCCGCTCGGCCTTCTCACCCTCCCCTGCCACGCCGCGCCAACTACCGATGCCGATGGACTGGCGGAGCCAACCGCACCCGTGGGACTCGAAGAACGCATCCAAATCGGCGTAGCTCACGGGCTTGCGCCACCACGGAGCACACCAATCACCCAAGTCATATATGGAATTGATACCGAACGGGCTGTCTACCTCTTTTTGCAAAGCCAAACGCATGGTCAGCAGGTAATGGCAATCGCAGATTCCGTTGTCCTCGACAAGGTTCTCCATCTTCTTCATCCTCCCAATCCTTCAACAAATCAAGGAGGGGTCGCCGGTCTTCCGGTGCCCCTCCCATGCCGCGCCTAGCGCTTTCCAAAGCTCGTGACCGAGAAGAAGTCCCCATTGCCGACGGTCTTCCGCACACGGTAATAAATCCCCTCTGCGCAAGTCTCCTTCGCTATGACAACATCGGAGGGTCTGACGTTCTTCCATCCGTACATCTCGCGAACCCACTTGTCGAGGAACGCCTTGGTGGGGTGGAATGAACGGGAAGAGACATTGCGGTAGAAGTCGCGCCTCGCCCTCTCGCGCCTCTTGGCCTTCGCTCCGTCCGCCTCATGGGCATCATCGACGTACCAATCACCATCGACCTTGAAGAACACGCGCTCGCTGATGACGTTCCCCGGCTCGACCCAATCGAAGGACCCCTTCGGGGCGCGGCACTCGAACAGGATGCGCGAGTCCAACCCCCGCAAATTCGCGAAGCGACCGTCCTCAGCCACCTCTTTCAACTCGGTGCGGCGGATGCCGACGGCGACGCGCTCACGGCCACGGGAGAGAAAATGCACGCCCACGACATCGCTGTAACTCGCATTGTCCATCTCAAGGACCCAGCCGTCCTCGATGTAGCGATGCACGATGCCCGTGATGATGGCGTTCAGGTCGTTGCGCTTCATGTAGGTTCCTTCCCTTGGGTCTTAACGTGCTTTAATTATAGCAACCTACAATACTATAAATATGGTAACACAGTATGCCACATAGACTCTCCATAAGGAAGGGGCACCCTCGCGGATGCCCCTCTTGCCACCTAGTCGAAGACGAAGCGACCACCTTGGACGTGCATCTTCTCGCCATCGAACGTATAGCGCCAGATGCGCGGGTCCTTCTCCTCTGCCTCGTCCCAGTTCTCCATGAACACAAGGACCGAACCCGCCCCGATGACGGGGGCGCAGGCCTCGAAGACGG
>ENA-UAMT01000461-UAMT01000461.1-human-gut-metagenome-genome-assembly--contig:-NODE-461-length-20174-cov-6.358318_pt1 | contig 20174 bp, 17 predicted proteins | sample MGYA00243286_ERZ654505 | MGnify/ENA primary metagenome ERZ654505 (study PRJEB26926, sample SAMN06164656) | human gut metagenome | biome: ENVO:00009003; feature: ENVO:2100002; material: ENVO:00002003...
GTCAATGAGTTCCATGACACCCGCCGGTGTGCAGGGGAGGAAGTCGTAGTCGCCGATCATGATCTTGCCCACGTTTATGGGGTGGAATGCGTCCACATCTTTCAGCGGGGAAATGGTCTTGATGACCAGCTGTTCATCGAGGTGATCCGGCAGCGGCATCTGTACCAGAATGCCGTGTACCTTGTTGTCCTTGTTCAGCACGCCGATCAGATCCAGCAGCTGTTCTTCCGTTGCGTTTTCGTTCAGCTTGTACTCGAATGCGTGAAAGCCCACTTCCTCGCAGGCTCTCTGCTTGTTGCGAACATAGATCTGCGATGCCGGATCATTGCCCACCAGAATCACGGCAAGCCCCGGCTGAATGCCGCGGTCCTCCCGCAGCTGCTGTGCCTGTTCCCGAATCTTCTGGCGAATCTGGGTGGAAACTTCCTTGCCCGAAATCAGTTTTGCCATGGTTATTTACTCCTTTTCTGTTTGGTTGGTATCAGTTTCTGCTGGTGTTTCGTCCGATTCTGAAGAATCTGTCGTATCTGTTTCTGCCACTTCGTCTGTCGAAGCGGTGTCCTCGTTGGTGTCGTCCTCCGGCTCTTTCACAAATTTGGCAGCCTCATATTCTGCCAGCATCTGCTTGGATTCGTTGGTGTCCTTGTACATGCGGTAGTCCACGCCCATGCGTTTCACTTTGGTGCCAATTGCGATTTGCAGAATTATGGAAATCACCACGCAGGTGATCGCCAGTATCTGGGACACGCGGACGTTGCCGATTACCAGACTGTCCGTCCGCAGGCTCTCCACCACGGCACGCTCTGCACCGTACCAGCAGATATAGATCAGGAAGATCTGTCCGTCGTACCGGCGAATTTTCTTAGCGAAAATTGCCAGCAGTACAAAGCCCAGCAGGCACCACAGGGATTCGTACAGGAAGCAGGGGTGTACCGGCTGAGAAGCGTCCAGCGTGGTGCCGAAGTTGGCGAAGTAGGTGGTAGAGGGGTACTGGTCGGTGATCCACTCCTGAATCCGTCCGCCGGACATGCCGAACAGGCTGTCGGTGTTGCAGCCGAACGCCTCCTGATTGAAGAAGTTGCCCCAGCGGCCGCAGCCCTGCCCGATGAGGAAGCCCATGGCCGCCAGATCGAACATGGGCAGCACGGGAACTTTCCGCCACTTACAGGCCAGACCTCCGAACAGAAAGGCTCCGATGATGCCGCCATAAATGGCAAGACCGCCATCCCGGATGGCCAGCACATCTTTCAGGCTGTGGTACTGATAGGGCGAAAGGGCCACATAGTAGAGCCGGGCACACAGGATACCCATGACCACACCGATGAAGATGACATCCACCATGGCATCGGCATCCACACCAAACTCCACACTGTGCCGGAAGGCGAACACCAGCGCCAGGCACATGCCCACGGCAATGCAGACACCGTACCAGTAAATGTTCATGCCTCCGATGGAAAAGGCCACGCGGTCAAGCTCAAAGCTCAGCCCCAGCCCTGGAAACTGCACCAGATTCGTCATTCTTCCATCTCCTCCTCATTGTCCGGCTCTTCCCCGGCCGTGCCGTCGGGCTGGATGTACATCACAGCCATCCGCTCCTCGCTCAGGATCTTCTGCAGCGCTGCGTCGGCATCCTCTGCCGTCAGCGCCGCCAGCGTGGCGATCTGCTGGGCCACGGTCTGGCCGCTGAGGGCAAAATCTGCCATCTGGCTGGCCGAGTCCTCCACGTTCTCCAGATTTTCGATCAGCTGGCCGTATTTTTCATTCTTGCACAGGGTAAAGATCTCCCGGTCCACGCCCTCAGCGCGGATGCGCCGGATCTCCTCCAGCAGCAGCTGCTTCACGGTGTCGGGCACATCGCTCTCGCCGGTGAACAGGATGCAGCAGCAACCGTCCACCCGGAGCACCTCCCCGCCAAAGCCGGGGTTGGTCAGGCCCTCATCATAGAGCTTCCGGTAGAGCCTCGACATGCCGCCAGAGATGCAGCAGAGGATGAGGTCATACAGGATCTCGCTGCGCAGGTCGTCATGCTGCAGCGGCTGCTCCTTGAAGCCGATGCCGAAGCAGGGCTTGGACACCGGCATCGTGATGGTCTTTTCGGCAGCGGCCAGCGTCATGGGTTCCTCTGTCCAGAGCCGCTGCACCCGCTCCACCGGGTGCGCTTCCATCAGGCCGTGGCGCGCACAGGCCGCCAGGATCTGTTCCATGCTGGTGCTGCCTGCGGCGGCCAGCACCATGTTGTTGGGGGCATAGAACGCCTTGCAGCAGTCGTACAGCATCTCCGGCGTGATCTCTGCAATGCTTTCCACCGTGCCCGCAATGTCGCTGCGGATGGGGTGGCTGTGATACAGGCACTCGCACAGGCCGGTGATGAGCCGCCAGTCGGCGCTGTCATCATACATTTTGATCTCCTGCCCGATGATGCCCTGCTCCTTGGCGATGGTCTGCTCAGTAAAGTAGGGACGGCCCACCATGCCCAGCAGCACATCCAGGCTTTCGTCCAGCTGCTCGGTGGCGGTAAACAGGTAACAGGTGCGGTCAAAGCTGGTAAAGGCGTTGGCGTTGGCACCGGTCTTTGCGTACTTGGCAAAGGCATCGCCGTCCTCGTCCTCGAACATTTTGTGCTCCAGAAAATGCGCCACACCCGCCGGCAGATGCACCGTTTGCCCGTTCAGGCAGAAATCCCGGTCGATGGAGCCGAACTTGGTAGCATAGATCACATGGGTGCTGGAATAGCCCGGCATGGGGCGCACCAGCACCGTCAGGCCGGAGGGCAGGGTCTGCCACTGGTCGGCCACGGTCTTTTCCAGCAGGGTCTGGTTATTCTGCGGCATGGGCAGCATCCTCCTTTGTAAGCAGATAGCTGACCGAGAGGGTCAGGCGGCGCAGGATATCCCGCACCTCGTCTTTGGTCACGGCGCGTAGAGCATTCCGCGCCTGCTCCGGGCTCTGGATGGGTGCAGCGCTGTTGGCACCGGCGCGCAGCACCTCGATGTAGTACCAGCTTTCGATGCCGCCAAGGCTGTCCTCTATCCCGTTCATGCCGCTGAGCAAGCCCCGGCGGCAGTCCTCAAATTCCTCGTCGGTGATAGGGCCGGTGCACAGGTCTGCAAGTTCCTTCAAAATGGCCTGCTCTGCGCGGGCGGCATCGGCGTGCTCCACACCGCTGTTCACCGCCATGCTGCCGGTAAAGCTTTGGAAGGAGGAGGAGCAGTAGTAGCACAGATGGTCCCGCTCCCGCACATTGAGGAACAGGCGGCTGGTCACGCTGCCGCCGTACAGCGCCATGGCAAGGCGCACTGCTGCCAGCTGCTGCGGCTGCATGGGCTGCCCCAGTGTGAACAGCATACACAGCTTTGCCTGCACCATATCGTAGTTTTCGGTCTTATGCACCGGTGCAATGGCAGGCATGGCCATGTTTTCCACCAGCGGCAGCGGGGCGCGGTCGATGCAGACAAGCTCTGCCAGCAAAGCATCCCGGATGGCGGCGGTCTGGGCGGCGTCGCAGCCCAGCACCAGCAGCTCGATGTTGGCGGTGCGCAGCATCTGCTGATAAGCGGCGGTCAGCATGGCCGGGGTAAGACCGTCCACCTCTTCCAGATAGCCCTCCTGCCGCACGCCTGCCGGGCTGTCACCAAAAAACTCCCGGTTGGCCTGATGCAGGCAGTAGATACGTTTATCGTTGATTTCATCCTCAAGGCCCTTTTTCAGCATCTGCTTTTCAATGCTGACGGCCTGCGGGTCAAAGCAGCCGTCCACAAGATAGGGATGGAAGGCCGCACCCAGCGCAATTTTGGTATACTCGGCGGTCAGCGCCTCGCCTTCCAGCGCAAAGGCATTCTTGATGCCGGTCACACTGACGCAGAGGTTGTGGTTGCAGCCCATGGGGCGGGCGTCCACGGTCAGGTCTGCGCCGTAGAGCTTTGCCAGCTTTTTGGTGAGGCGGGTCATATCCGGACAGTCCGCATAGCCGCGCTCCATCACCAGCGGCAACAGCGCATGGGCAGTGGCCGTTTTACGCTGGGCCGGGAAGGCAAAGTGGATGCTGATGCGGCAGCGGTTGAATTTAGAAGCCGGGTCGCAGGAAAGATGCACACCCGGTGCAATGAGAGTACGTTCCAATGATAGTTCCCTTCTCTCTGTGCCGCAGCACAGAGCATTTGATTCAGTCTGCCCGCTGCAGGGCGATGAACTCTTCCAGGCTCAGGCCGCTGGCGCGGATGGCAAGGGCGTTTTCCACCCCCACATAGCGCCAGTGCCACGGCTCGAACACGATGCCGGTGGCGGCCTGCCGGTCCTGCGGGTAGCGCAGGATAAAGCCGTATTCCGCCGCGTAGGCCGTAAGCCACTCGTAGGCGCGGGTCTCTGCAAAACCGGTGTCCTGCTGCGGATTGTCCGCGCTGAGGATATCTGCCGCGTAGCCGGTGCCGTGCTCGTTGGCGTTGGCGGCGGGCTGGATGGTAGCCGCCAGACGGGCGGCTTCCTCCTCGGACTTGCGCTTATCGCGGTAGGTCTGCACCCGGGCCTCGTAGGCGGCCTGCCGGGTGTCGGCGTCCTGATAACCGGCCACAAGGATCAGGCTAACCCCATCCGCCTGCGCGGCGGCAGCCATGCTGCGATACTGCATGGCTGCTTCGGCTTCCAGCTGCTGGCCGGTGGCCTCGTCGGCGGTATCCAGCAGCGGAGCAGGCTCAGCGGTATAGGGCAGGTTGGCGTTCACCAGTACCAGCCGGGCATCTGCGGCGTTAAATACATAGTCTGTGCCGTCGTACACGCTGGCTGCAAATACCTTTGGCCCGGCCAGCAGGCCGTGCACCTTGGGCAGCAGCCACAGGATGCCGCCGGTCAGCAGCGCCACCACTGCCGCGCAGCCGGCCAGAAACAGTACCCAGTTGCGGGCCAGCCGCAGCATTTTGCGGCGCTTCCATTGTTGATAGGTCAGGCGCTTTTCGGCAGGCGCTCTGGAGGTACGGGTGGATTCACTCATGCGGCGGGGCTCCTTTTCGGCATTGTTGCAGCGCCAGTGCGCCGCACAGATTCAAACTATATTATACACCCCTTTGCATTTTGTGTAAACGCTGCTGTGTGTAAAAAAATTATGACCCGCCCACTCCCAGCAGGGAGCAGACAGGCCACAATTAAAAATTTTACGCAGATCAGTCAAACAGCATATCGTGGATGGCACCGACAGCCTTGTCGGCGTCTGCACGGTCGATGATGCAGGAGATCTTGATCTCGCTGGTGGAGATCATTTTGATGTTGATATTGTTGTTGGACATTGCCTCGAACATCTTGGAGGCAACGCCGCTGTGGCTCTGCATACCGGCACCCACGATGGAGACCTTGGCGCAGGTGGTGTCCACACTGACATCGTTGAAGTGTGCACTTTCCTTCAGCACACGCATGGCCAGCTCGGCTTCGCCCTCGGCACAGGTAAAGCTGATGTCCTTCTTGCCGTCGCGGCCGGTGGACTGCAGAATGATATCCACGTTGATGTTCTTCTGTGCCAGCAGGCCGAAGATCCTAAAGCTCATGCCCGGCTCATCGGGAACGTTGAGAATCGTGATAACGGCAACATCGGTGTCCTTGGCGACACCCTTGATCAGCATACCTTCCATGTCCTTTGTAACCTCCTTAACCACCGTACCCGGGATGGGGTTCAGGCTGGAGAGCACCTCCAGCTCCACATTGTACTTTTTAGCCAGCTCCACGCTGCGGTTGTTCAGCACCTGTGCGCCCAGAGATGCCAGTTCCAGCATCTCGTCAAAGGTGATCTCCTCCAGCTTACGGGTGTTGCTCACTTTGCGCGGGTCGGCGGTATAAACGCCCTCCACATCCGTGTAGATCTGGCAGCGGTCAGCGTGCAGGGCAGCGGCAATCGCCACAGCACTGGTGTCGGAGCCGCCGCGTCCCAGAGTGGTGATGTCATCCAGCTTGTTCAAGCCCTGGAAGCCTGCCACCACCACCACACGGTTGCGCTCCAGCTCGGAGGAGATCCGCTCGGTCTCCAGCCGGGTGATGCGTGCCTTGGTGTAGGCACGGTCGGTGCGGAAGCCCGCCTGCCAGCCGGTCAGGCTGATGGCATGGCAGCCCAGCTCGTTCAGCGCCATGGCCAGCAGTGCGATGCTGATCTGCTCGCCGGAGGCCAGCAGCATATCCATCTCACGCGCCGAGGGGTTATGGGTGATCTCCCCTGCCTTGGCGATCAGGTCATCGGTGGTGTCGCCCTGTGCGGAGACTACCACCACTACGTCATCGCCCGCGTTGTGGGTGTTGGCCACGATCCGCGCAACGTTGAAGATACGGTCACGGTCCTTTACGGAAGAACCGCCGAATTTCTGTACGATCAACGCCATATCTTGTCACTCTCCTCTTTAACGCCCCGCGCTTGCGGGGGGCTTGCCGGGCGGAAGCGTCCTTGCACTTCCCTTACCCATTTATCATTCCACGGTTGCGCCGGTGTTATCGGCATCCAGCTGCAACAGTGTAAATGCTTCACATCCGTCCAGACCTTCCAGCAGCTCCAGACCTTTTTCCAGCTTGGAATAGAACTTTTCGGCCTCGGCCTTTTCTGCCACAGCCATGACCGTGCTGCCTGCACCGGACACATACACGGCCTTTGCGCCGCACAGCCGCGCCATGTCGAACACCTCGCGGGAGCCGGGCATCAGGGGCATGCGATACTGCTGGTGCAGCTTATCCTCGGTGGCAATGGCCAGTAGGTCGTGCCGCCCCTCGCAGAAGGCTGCGGGCACCAGCGCCGCACGCGACAGGTTATACACCGCGTCCTTATGGGATACCTCTTTAGGCAGGGCTGCGCGGGCTGCCTCGGTCAGCAGCTTGTAGTCCGGCACGATGGCAGCAAAGCAGAGGCTTTCATCCACATTCCGCTTGACCGAATACACCTTGCCGTCCTCGAACACGCTGCTGGTCAGGCCGCCCAGCAGGGCCGGAGCCACGTTATCGGGGTGTCCCTCAATGGCAGTTGCCAGCGTGAGCAGCTCCTGCGTGTTGAGCACATCGCCCAGCATCCGGTTTGCGCCCAGCAGACCCGCAATGATGCAGGCCGAAGAAGAGCCCAGACCCCGTGCCATGGGGATGGGGTTCGTCTGGGTGATCTTGAGGGGCGGGATCTGCTTGCCAACCTTTTCGAACAGACCCTTGGCGGAGCGGTACACGAGATTCGACTCGCCCCGGGGGATGCGGGTGCCGTCCGATGCCGAGATCTCCAGCACCTCGCTGTCCTCAAAGGTAACCGTGTTGTACAACGTAACTGCCAGACCCAGCGCATCGAAGCCGGAGCCCACGTTGGCGCTGGTGGCAGGGACCGAAACCTTGATCTTCATTGCCGCAGTTCCTTTCCGTTACACTTCCTCGGGCAGACGCTTGAGCACCAGCTTCACGCTGCCGCCCACGGCCTCCACCTTGCGCGCGGCCTCTGCCAGCGCACGCTCATCGGCGCGCTTCACAAAGTAGGCGCAGCCCTCGTACCGCTCATCCACCACCTTGCCGTAGCCGTAGATGGCCTCCACCACAGCGGGTGCAATGCCCGCCACACGCACATAATATGCAGCGGGAGCCGGGTCGGTGAGCATGCCGTCCACCGGGTCCGCAGGCTGCCAGAACAGGCTGTCGTGCACCTGTGCGCCGTTTTTCAGCGCATCCACCACGTCTGCCACCACAGCGCTGGCGGTAGGCAGCTTGCCTGCGCCCTTGCCGTAGAACACCACATCGCCCAGCATATCGCCCTTGACCAGCACCGCGTTGAACACATCGTCCACGCTGGCCAGCTGGTTTGCCTTGGGCACCAGACACGGCTCTACACCGGCGGCCACGCTGCCGTCCTTGCCAAGCTTCATCCATGCGATCAGCTTGATAACGCAGCCCAGCTTTTCGGCGCTGGCCACATCGGCGGCGGTAATGGCGCGGATGCCCCGGGTGGGGATGTTCTGGGGGTAGATCTGGTGGCCGCACACCATGGAAGACAGGATGGCGATCTTGCGGCAGGCGTCGCGGCCGTCCACGTCATCGCTGGGGTCCTTGGTCTCTGCGTAACCCAGCTCCTGCGCAATTTGCAGCGCATCCTCAAAGCCCAGTCCCTCCCGCACCATCTTGGTGAGCATGAAGTTGGTGGTGCCGTTCACGATGCCCTCCACCTCGGTGATGACGTTGGCCGCCAGGCACTGGTGCATGGGGGTGATGATGGGCGTACCGCCGCCCACAGAGGCCTCGAACAGGAAGGCGCAGCCGTGCTCCTTGGCCAGTGCCAGCAACTCTGCGCCGTAGGTGGCCACCATCTCCTTGTTGGAGGTGCACACGCTGCGGCCGCTCTCCAGACACGCCTTGACGTAGGGGTAAGCAAAGCGGGTACCGCCGATGGTCTCCACCACTACCCGGATCTCCGGGTCCTGCAGGATCACGTCGATATTCTTGACCACCAAAGGCTCCACCGGGTTGCCGGTAAAATCCTTCGGGTCCAGAATATATTTTACCTCCACCGGTTCGCCAGCCCGGCGGGAGACGCTTGCAGCATTGTGGCACAGCACCTCGTATACGCCGCTGCCCACCGTGCCAAAGCCCAGAATTGCAATTTTAGCCATACTCTCTTTCCCTCGTTTCCTGCTTTGTTACAGGTTATACCCGCAGCGCACACTCACCACCATGCGCTGGCGCGAAAGCTTTTCGGTCAGTTCCTCCGGGGACATCTGCATGGTATCGGTGCGGATGGTGACCGCCACCAGCGCAGCCCCATTCTCCGGGGTGGACTGGTTGATGGTCACAATACTGGCGCCTGCGGCGCTGATGCCGGCCAGAAGGCTTTGCAGCGCACCGGTCTCGTCCCGCAGGGTGGCCATGACCGTGATGACCTCACGGCCGTTCTCTGAATCAAAGATACAATCCTTATACTTATAAAATGCACTGCGCGAAAGCTCTACGGCGCGGGTCGCAGCCGAAATGCTGCGGGCTTCGCCGCTGGCCAGCAGCTCCTTGGCGCGTACCACCTTGAGAAAAACCTCCGGCAGCACCTGCGCATCCACCAGATAAAAACGGCGTTCCAACTTGTTCACCTCTCAAACACAAGTGTTCTTGCAGAAAATATAATAGCATCCGAACCCCTGCAATGCAAGTGCCCGGATGCTATTTTGTCACTTTGTCCAGTTTTGTCTTGTGAAGTGCGCCCTGTCCTTGCCGGATTTTTCAGCAAAGGGGTGAAAAAGTACGATTTTTGTCCTTATTCCGTGTCCAGTGCGCTGGTATCGGTGGGGATGACCGGCTGGGTAGGCACAGCATCGTCTGTGTTCTCGGCAGGGGCAGCAGCCTGCGGTGCGGCATGGGAATAGGTGCAGGTATCGGGCAGGTCATCGGCACGGTAGTAGCCCACGGCAGTGCTCGGGCAGCCTGCACCGGCCAGCAATCCGCTCTGGGTGCAGTAACGGCGCTCCACCACGCCTGCGGAGGTGGGGAATGCCTTATAGGGCAGGTCTGCCTGTGCCTGCTCCATCAGTGCCTTCCACGCCATAACACAGGTGCGGGTCTTGGCCTGCTGCTTGGACAGAGTCTTGGTCATATCGTAAGGTGCATCATATCCCCACCACACAGCGGTGACATAGTAGGGCGTGCCGCCCACGAACCACAGATCCTTTTCGTCGCTGGCAGTACCGGTCTTGCCAAAGGCCTCCATGCCGTTGGAGTTGGGATAGCGGCCGCTGGCAGTACCCACACTGGAGAACAGAACATTCTTCAGCAGACGGTTCATGACATAAGCGGTATCGGGGGTCAGTGCCTGATAGCTGGTGGCGTTGTTTTCCAGATAGATGTTGCCGTCCCGGTCCAGCACACGGGTGTACAGGTGCGGGGTGGTGTACTCGCCATCATAGAAGATCTGGAAGGCCGCGGCCAGCGCCATGGGCGTAACGCCCTTGGTCTGGCTGCCCATAACCATCTGCGCCAGACCCACGTCGTTGGTGGGATCCAGCGTATTCAGTTGCAGGGTGTTGTAGACGAAGTTGAAAATATTGCTTGCGCCCACAAGGTCGCCCACGCGGACTGCGATGGTATTCAGCGAGCGGGCAAGGCCGTTCCACAGCGGGAGATCGCTGCCGTCGCCATAGTTGCCGCCGTAGTTGCGCGGCCAGCTGCGCCATGCGTTGGGGTAAGCGCGGAGCTGCTTGTCGGAGAGCCCCATCAGGCCATTCTTGCGGCAGTAGTCCTCGTCCCGGATGATCATATCCTGCTTCTGGTACAGGGGGGAGTTGTTGAGCATGGTGGACCAGTTGACCAGACCGTACTCGATGCCCAGTGCATAGGCGCCGATGGGCTTGATGGTAGAGCCTGTCTGCCGTTCCACGTTGTAAGCACGGTTCAGGGCAAGGCTCTTGGTCTTTTCGCCCAAGCCGCCCGCAATAGCCAGCACGTTGCCGTCATAGTCCAGCGTGACCATAGCAGCCTGCGTGCGCACGTTGCGGTAATAGTAGACGGTGCCATCCTCGCCGATGCGGGTCTTGGGGGTACCGTCTTCGTTGAACACCTGCACATCATCGTCCGAAATAGAGGTGACCTCTTCCTCATGCCAGCCCGCCGGGAAGTAGGCATCGTCGGTGTTCAGCATCAGGTTTTCCATCTGGGACTGCAGCTTGGTATTGACAGTGGCTTCGATGGTAAAGCCGCCGGTGTAGAGCAGCTTCTGTGCCTCGGACTCGCTGATGCCCTCCTTGGTCATGATGTCCTGCACGACCTCATTGAACAGTGCATCGGTGAAGTAGGAGGTGACGGTGCTGGGCTTTTTGCCGCTGTCTTCTTCGGCCAGCACAAGGGGCTGTGCAGCGCCGTTGCGGTAGTCCTCCTCGCTGATCACCCCCTGCTGCCACATATTGTACATGATGAAGTTGCGGCGGTGGATCAGATTTTCGGGGTTCGTATAGGGGTTATAGTTGGTGGGGTTTTTGGTAATAGAGGCAATGGTAGCGCACTCCCACAGGCTCAGCTGGCTGACGTCCTTGTTGAAGTACTCGTTGGCAGCCGTCTGCACACCCTGAATGGTGCCGGTAAAGCTGATGGTGTTCAGGTAAGCCTCCAGAATGGTCTCCTTGGAGTAGCTGCGGCTCAGGCAGAGGGCGCGGTAGATCTCGCGCACCTTGCGCAGTGCACCATCAATACCGCTGGCGCTGTTGTCATCGGTCAGGTTCTTGATGAGCTGCTGTTCCAGTGTGGATGCGCCCTGCTTGGAGCTGTAAATGGGCAGCAGATACTCGTTGATCATTGCACCGATGGTGCGCTTGAAGTTGACGCCGGGCTCTGAGTAGAAGTCCTTATCCTCGGTGCAGATGAAGGCATACTGCAAATTGGAGGGAATCTGCTCAAGGTCTGCCCATACGCGGTGGCTGTTGGAGGAGCGCAGGGTGGCATACTCCACCTGTGCGCCGGTATCCGGGTCGGTGGCTACCACCATACTGGACTGGCTCAGCTGAATGTTGTCCAAGTCCAGCAGGTCACCGTCGTTGGCAGTAGCCTGCACCACATAGAACACCATGCCCACGGCCACCACGCTGCCCAGCATAATGCCAAGGCAGAGCACCGTAGCGACGGTGCGGCCAATGAACCGCAGGATGGGATGCTTGCTCTTTTCCTTCGGCGGCTTGGGGCTTTTGGGTGCCTTGGGTGTGCGGGTACGGTTTTCCGCTGCGGAGTGTACCTCGCGGCGGCTCTGGGAAACATTGACCTTACGTCCCATCGGGCGGGCAGGCTGCTCCTCGCCGCCCCGGTGGATCTTTCTCATCTCATTGTTGGAGATAGGGATCGCCTCCTGACATTTCAAGACTGTTGCCGGGCATAGCTGCACCGGGCTTTATCCACATCGTTTGTGACACGAAATTTCAAACTGCAATACCATATTATAACACGCAAGCCCCAGCCGGGCAAGAACCAATCTTTGCGCGCTGAGCAGATATAAATAGTATAACACACTCTCTTGTGGAAAGTACAGTATCTGCGTGTGAAAATTGTCTGCCATCCGCCAAAACGGGGCATACTTACCGGGGAAGGGAGTGTTTTTTATGCGCAAGCTGTCTGTCTGCCTGTTCTACGGGCTTTGCGTATTCACCATTGTATTCAGTCTGTTCTGGATGGCGCTGCCAAAGCTGCCGCTGTCCCAAAGCCCCGCCGGGTCTGAGACCGACCCCGCCTCTCCCCTGAGCCTTGCCGCGCAGGCAGTGCCCCAGACGAACACTGCCCGCTACTGCCTGCAAGACAGCGGCGGGCGGGTGGCGGTGTACACCTGCCGCGCCGACGGCACCCCGGGCACCCTGATCCGCGTGACCGGCATCTACACCAATCTTCTGCCCGAAAACGACGCCTTACGCATCAAGCGCGGGCTTGTGGTCAACAGCCCCCGGGAGCTGGACCTGCTACTGGAGGATTTGGGGGAGTAAATGCAACGAGCCGCTGCACGATGTGCAGCGGCTCGTTGCATTTATATGATTCAGGCTTCCATTTCTTCCAGCGGCACAAGGTATTCCTTGCGGCACTGTTCGTACTCCAGCATATAGTCCTTGCTGGGGCTGTGGTGCATGATGTTTTTCAGGGTGTGAGAGTCGTAATCATCGCCGGCCTCCATGCCCACCATGCGCACCGCAATGTTGGAGCAGTGGTCGGAGATACGCTCGGCGTTGTTCAGCACATCCAGGAACACCACGCCGGTATCGATGGAGCAAATGCCGTCCTTCAGGCGGCGGATGTGCTGGTCGCGCAGACGCTCCACCATCACGTCAATGATTTCCTCCAGCGGCTCCACCTGTGCAGCCTTCTGAACATCATCGTTTTCAAAGGCCTCGTCCGTCAGCGCCAGAATGCGCTCCAATGCGGCATCCAGCAATTGCAGTTCCTTTTTGGCGCTCTCGCTGAAGCTGGCTTCCTTGTCGTACAGCTCCTCGGCCTTTTCCATGATGTTCACGGCATAGTCGCCGATGCGTTCGAACTCGGTAACAAAGTTCAGCAGCTCGGTCACCGCGTGGCTTTCGTCGTCGCCCAGCTCCTGATCGGTCAGTTTGATCAGGTAGTTGGTGATCTCCACCTCCATGCGGTCGATCAGGTTCTCGCGCACCTTAATGGCGCTCACGGTCTCCTCGTCCATCTTCAAAAGCAGCGGCGCAGCCAGACCCACGTTGCGGGCGGCACGGCGGGACATCTTGATCACCGCATTCTTCGCCTGCTGCAAGGCCACTGCCGGGCTCTTGTACAGACGCTCGTCCAGCACCGGCATGCTCAGCTCCTGTGCTTCCTCCACGCTACTGGGCACCGTGAGCATCGCCAAGCGGCTCAGCACTCCGCTACAAGGCAGGAACAGCAGCATGGCGCATACGCTGGACAAGGTATGGATGTTTGCAATGGAGCTCTTGTTCATCACATCGCCCCACATGGGGATGCCGATGGTGAACTGCACCGCATAGATCAGCGCCAGCAGGATCACACTGCCGATGACGTTGAAGTACAGGTGGATGAGCGCTGCCCGCTTACCATCCTTGGAGGATCCGCCGATGGTGAGCAGCGGGGTGAACGCCGTACCGATATGTGCACCCAGAATGATGGGAATGGCAGAGCTGAAGGTGACAAGCCCTGTGCTGGACAGTGCCTGCAGAATACCCACCGAAGCGGAGGAGGACTGGATGATCACGGTGACCACCACGCCCACCAGAACACCCAGAATGGGGTTGGTCATGGTGACGAACAGATTCTGAAAGACGGCGCTCTCCCGCAGGGGAGCAACGCCGGTATCCATCAGGCTCATGCCGGTAAACAGAATGCCGAAGCCCAGCATGATCTGGCCGATATTCTTCTTTTTGGCATTGCGCAGGAACACATAAAAAATGCAGCCAATAAACGCCACCACGGGGGCAAAGGTCTTGGGCTGGATCAAGGTCAGCCACAGGCTGTCGCCTGAGATATCCGCCATGCGGATCAACTGACCTGTTACCGTAGTACCAATATTTGCACCCATGATCACGCCTACCGACTGCGTCAGTGTCATGATACCGGAGTTGACCAGACCGACACAAATAACCACCGTACCAGCCGACGACTGGATGACGCCGGTGATCAGTGTGCCGAAGATCACGCCTTTGATGGTAGAGGAGGTAAGCTTTTGCAATACGCCCTGCATCTTGCCGCCTGCCAGCTTTTCCAGACCGGCGCCCATGATGGACATGCCGTACAGGAACAGCGCAACGCCGCCCAGCAGAGAGGTAATGTGTGTGATATCCATAACGATACTCCTAATATGAAACTTCCCTTTTAATCCTTTACAGCACACAGCCGCCGGAACCTTGCACGCACAGCGCCTGCCCTGTTCCGGAAGCCGCTTACTTTTATTATACCATCAAAGGGGGCGTCTCAACAAGGTTTATTTTACAGGAAAGTTACTTTTTTTACACATTCCGCAACATATTTCCGGGCGGCAAACAAAAAGATTTCCGTTATTTTACATACATTTTACATTCAGCTTTCCCAGATGCGATATGCCGCCGCTTACCCGGCCAGCTCTTCCATGGCCTCGCGCACTGTGTCGGCCGAAAACAGGAACACACCACTGCCGGTGTATACCTCCACATGATTGCCCACATAACGCAGCTCAAAATCCTTCATGGTGTTTCCCTCCTGTGTTTCTGTTTTGTTCCGGGGCTTTCCCGGTGAACACAGTATCGCACAATTCGGATACCATAAAAAGGACTTTCAAAGGTTTTTGCGGACTTTTTGCGTAAAAAACAGCGTATGATCCCCCAGTCTGCTCACGCCGTACGCGGCCATCTTCCTCGGAGATCAGGTCTTTGGCAGTCCCCGCAGCGCCGCGTTTCCTCAAGAAACAAGCACCGGAGCTGCCGTTTTCCGGCACGACCCCCTCCTGTGAAAATGGGATAGCGGAGCGTCCGCAGACGCTCCGCTATCCCGAAATTAAAAATAAATTTTCCGCTGATAATGGCTATAGCAAAGCGGAAGCCCTTCCAAATCATCCTGCTGTGCAAAGCATTATTCTGCCGCGTCCGTCACCCGGACGGGGTAGCCTTTCCGCACACAGCGCACCGCGTAGCGGGAACCGCCGCCGGAGGTGCAGGTGAACAGGGTCAGATCCCAGCTGTCCGTCTCGGTAGCGGTGGTCATCTCCTCGATCTGGGTGGGGCGCAAAGTCTCCACGCTTTCCACCTCGTAACTCCAGCGCAGACCGTCTGCATCCGTAAAATAGACCGAGCTGCCGATGGCCAGCCACTTGATGGGGCTGAAGTGCATTGCGTAGTTGTGGCCGCAGATCACAAGATCATCGCCATAGGTGGTGCCGCTGTACCGCCCGGGGGCGATCTTCAGCCCGGCGTAGCTCCACTGCGCCATCACCGGCAGTTCCCGTTCTACCGCCGGGATGGAAAGCACCCCGATGTAGTCCCGCCCTTCCACCTCCACGGTGGTCATCTCCTGCGTCGGGTCCAACACCGGCTGCGGGGCTGCAGTCTCGTTTTCCTGCTGGTGCTCCGTAATGGTCTTTTGCATGGTCTGCTCCAGCTCGCCCAATACTTCCTGCGAAGCCTTTTCTGCCCGGGCGGCATCCCACCGGTTGTAGCCCAGCAACCCGGCGGCGCATAAGATCAGCACCGCGCCCAGCACCATGCACAGCCTGCCGATTTTCCGTTTCATTGCATTCCGTCCTTTATATATAATAGTATCGTCTGCTTCAGTATACCATTCCCCGCTCCGGTTTACAACCGTTCTTGCGGTCGTTTTTTATCGGGCAGCAGCGCGCAGACCAGCCGCACCATCTGCCCGGTCAGGGGCAGCCACACCAGCGCGCACAGTACGTTGAATAAGGTGTGTGCGTTGGCGATCTGCCGGGCGATCACGGCGCACTCCACCCCTGCGGGCGAGCACAGCCGCACCAGCGCCGCAAAGGGCTGCAGCAGTGCGCAGCACACCGCCGCTCCGCTCAGGTTAAAAATGGCGTGGGCTGCCGCCACCCGCTTGGCGTCTCTTCCCTGCCCGATGGCGGCAAGCACCGCCGTGATGGTGGTGCCGATGTTATCCCCCAGCAAAATGGGAATGGCCGCCGTCAGCCCCAGCAGGCTGTGCACGCCGTCTGCCCCGGGCTGCGCCGCCATGCTTTGCAGCAGCGCCACTGTGGCAGAGCTGCTTTGCACCGTTAAGGTCATGCAGACGCCCGCCAGCAGCCCGTGCATGGGACTTTGCTGCACCCGGGCAAGCTCCAGCCGGAGCAGAGGGCTTTGCAGCAGCGGTTCCATGGCGCTGCGCATCACAGTGACGCCCTCAAACAGCAGTCCGAAGCCGAACACTGCCTCGCCCACGCAGCGGCCCCGCCAGCCTTTACAGGCCAGACAGAGCAGCACCCCGCCAAACAGCAGCAGATACCGCCAGCTTTCCACCCGGAACGCCAGCAGCTGCGCCGTGACCGTTGTGCCGATGTTCGCTCCGAACACCACCGGCACCGCCTGCCGCAGCTGCAACAGCCCCGCCGCCAGAAAGGCAATCACCATGACCGTGACCGCTGAGCTGCTTTGCAGCACCGCCGTTACCGCAGCACCAGTCAGCAACCCTGCCACCGGGTTTGCGGTGCACCGCGCCAGCAGGCTGCGCAGACGCCTGCCCGCTCCCTGCTGTACTGCCCTGCACAGGCTGTCCGTCCCATATAAAAACAGCGCCAATCCGCCGAATACCTGTAACAACACTTGGAATCCCTGCTCCATCCGCGCCCTCCGTTTCTGCCTGTCCTTTATTTCTATGCAGCGAGAGCCGGTTTGCGCATTGACAAAACCTACAAGTTTTTTGTGAATTTTTGTTTAATATTTCCCTATTCCCTTGCAATCCGGCAGCAAAAGGGATATGCTTATCAGGCGTTAATACTTAACAGCTGTTAAGTATTTGAAAAATGCAAATGAGGAGGGACTGTCGTGTCCGAGCCAAGCACCCCCAGCTTTCAGGGGATGTGCCACTATATCGGGCAGCTGAGCAAAGCATCCAAGGCCGGGATGCGGGCGGCGCTGGCCGATTGCCCCAAATGCCACTTCAATATGCTGGAAGGCCTGCTGCACGCCATCAACTGTCACGGAAAGGACGGCGCCATCTACGTCTCTGACCTTGCCCGGGAGATTCGTCAGCCGCTGCCGGCGGTCTCGCGCGGGCTGCGGCTCATGGAGCAGGACGGCACTGTGGTGCGGGAACCGGACCCCGCCGACCGCCGCAAAACGCTGGTGCGCATCACCCCCAAGGGGTACGAGTTGTGCCACCAGTGTGAGCAGGCTTTGCGCGACTACTTTGCCAGTGTGCTGGCACGGTTAGAGCCGGAGCAGGTAGCCCAGATGGACGCGCTGCGCGGCGCGCTGATGGATGCCATTCTTGCGGAAAATGCCGCGCGCAACATTGACCCGAAGGGAGAAACGAACCATGACAAAGATCTTTAAGCAGCTGGCCCGGCACTGGGCGGTCTGCCTTGTGGTGTTCGCACTGCTGTTCGTGCAGGCGTACTGCGACCTTGCCCTGCCGGACTACACCAGCAAGATCGTGGACACCGGCATCCAGCAGGGCGGCATTGAAAGCCCTCTGCCCCAGACGGTGCGCCAGAGTACGCTGGACGCGCTGAGCCTGCTGATGAGCGAGGAGGATGCGCAGAAGCTGCAAAACGCCTACCAGTACTACCTGCAGGACGATGGCGTGTTGCAGCTGCGCTCCGACCTGACCGAAGACGAGCGCACCGCACTGGAAGATGCGGTGACCACCCCGGACATCGTGCTGTATATGGCTGCCGCACAGGCCGCCAACACCCCTGCCGGGCAGAACAGTATGGGCATGACCGGCCTTGCCGAGACGCCCTCTGCCGCTGCGGACGCGGACACTGAGACCGTCACCCCTACGGCAGCGAATCTGGACACCGTTTGCAGCCAGTTTGCCGCCATGAGCCAAATGCCCGGCTTTGACCGCAGTATGCTGCAAAAGCAGCTGGACGGTGCCATGAGCCAGCTGGACAGCACCCTGCTGGAAAACCTGAAAAGCCAGTCTTTGCTGCTGGTGCAGCTGGAATACGAGGCGCAGGGCGTTGCGCAGGATGTGCAGATGGGTTACCTCTTCCGGGTGGGCGGCCAGATGCTGGCGCTCACCCTGCTGATGGTAGCCGTGGCTGTGGCCGTGGGCTTCCTTGCCTCCCGGGTATCTGCCGCCATCGGCCGCGACCTGCGCCGGGAGACCTTCTCCAGCGTTATCGGCTTCTCCAATGCGGAGATCGAGAATTTCTCCACCGCCTCCCTCATCACCCGCACCACCAACGATATCCAGCAGGTGCAGTTCACCTGTGTCATCCTGCTGCGCATGGTGGCCTACGCCCCCATTCTGGGCATCGGCGGCGTGATGCACGTCACCCAGGGCAACACCGGCCTTGCCTGGATCATCGTGCTGGACGTGGCCGCTCTGCTTCTGCTCATCACGGTTCTGATGAGCGTCGCCATGCCCAAGTTCAAGATCATGCAGACCCTGGTGGACAAGCTGAACCTCGTCAGCCGCGAGATCCTGACCGGCGTGATGCCGGTGCGTGCATTCAGCCGCGAATCCTTTGAGGAAAAGCGTTTTGATACTGCCAGCCGGGAGCTGATGGGAACCCAGCTGTTCACCAACCGCGCCATGGTGGCCATGATGCCCTTTATGACCCTGATCATGAACGGCACCAGCCTGCTCATCGTCTGGTTCGGCGGCAAGGCCATGGATGACGGAAACATGCAGGTAGGCGAGATGATCGCATTCATCACCTACACCATGCAGATCGTCATGTCCTTCCTGATGCTGGCCATGGTGGCCGTCATGCTGCCCCGCGCCGGTGTGGCTGCGGATCGTATTGACGAGGTCATCCGCACCAAAGCCTCCATCCACGACCCGGACGAAGCCATCGCAAAGGCCGCACAGGCGCACACCGACTGGCAGGGCGTGGTGCAGTTCGAGGATGTGAGCTTCCGTTACCCCGGTGCGGACAGCGATGCGCTGGAGCACATCAACTTTACCGCAAAGCCCGGCGAGACCACCGCCATCATCGGCTCCACCGGCTGCGGCAAGTCCACCCTGCTCAACCTCATCCCCCGCTTTTACGATGTGACCGGCGGCAGGGTGACCGTGGACGGCATTGACGTGCGCGAGATGCCACAGGCACAGCTGCACGACCTGCTGGGCTATGTGCCCCAGAAGGGTGTGCTGTTCAGCGGCACCATTGACAGCAACCTGAAATTCGGCGGCGAGGATATCACCGACGCACAGGTGCACAAAGCCGCCGCCATTGCACAGGCCACTGATTTTATCGAGGCAAAGTCCGAAAGCTATCAAAGTCCCATTGCGCAGGGCGGCTCCAACGTATCCGGCGGCCAGAAGCAGCGGCTTTCCATTGCCCGGGCAATTGCCAAAAATCCCAAGGTCTATCTGTTTGACGACAGCTTCTCGGCGCTGGACTACAAGACCGATGTAACCCTGCGCCGCGCTTTGAAGGCACAGACCGACAACGCCACTGTGATCATTGTGGCACAGCGCATTTCCACCGTGCTGCACGCAAACCAGATCCTTGTACTGGACGAAGGCAGGCTGGTGGGCAAGGGCACCCACGCTCAGCTGATGGTCAGCTGCCCGGAATATCAGGAGATCGCCCGCAGCCAGCTGAGCCAGAAGGAGCTGGCGCTGGATACCCTGAATACAGAAAAGGAGGGTGAGTGATATGCCCAGACCCGGACGTCCCACCACCGAGCGCGCCAAAAACTTTAAAGGCACGCTGCGGCAGCTCATCCGCACTATGAGCCACTATAAGCTGCCCCTTGCGGCAGCCATGTTGTTTGCAATTCTTTCTACCATCTTCAACATTGCAGGCCCTAAGGTGCTGGCAAAAGCCACCACCGCCCTTGCCACCGGCTGGATCGCCCGGCTGCGCGGCACCGGCAGCATTGATTTTGTGTATATCGGCCGCATCCTGCTGTTTTTGCTGGGGATGTACCTGCTGAGCAGCGCTTTCAGCTTTATTCAGGGCTGGCTGATGACCGGCCTTTCTCAGAAGGTCTGCTACGACTTCCGCCGCCAGATCAGTGAAAAGATCAACCGCCTGCCGCTGGCGTACTTTGAAAAGCGCACCGTGGGCGAGGTGCTCTCCCGCATCACCAACGATGTGG
>ENA-UAMT01000559-UAMT01000559.1-human-gut-metagenome-genome-assembly--contig:-NODE-559-length-17342-cov-5.872852_pt1 | contig 17342 bp, 16 predicted proteins | sample MGYA00243286_ERZ654505 | MGnify/ENA primary metagenome ERZ654505 (study PRJEB26926, sample SAMN06164656) | human gut metagenome | biome: ENVO:00009003; feature: ENVO:2100002; material: ENVO:00002003...
GCAATGTTTGATGACTGCGGCGATTGTCCGCTGAAAGAGTATTGTGAAAGTGAGGCAAAAGAATGAGGATACTTGTGTTTGAACCTCTGAAAGAACCGTATGTGAAAGATATCGAGGACGATATCCAGGCAATGCAGGAAGTAGTGGGAGGAAGCATTGAACCTATATATTTTGAGCAGACAAATGACGCACTTTGCTGGTGTAATGATGAGTTTCTGCTGAACGGCTCAAAGCCTAACAGGATAGTAGGAAACACTCTTGTTCATGGCACTTTCTATATTTCGGGCAACTGTCTGAACGAATACGGCGAATGGGACTCTTGTTCACTTACCGATGAGCAGATCGAAAAGTACAAGGAGCAGTTTGGTCATATGCTGGTAGACCTGCCGGGTATAGGGCTTGTGGCTGTTAAAGAAACAAAACCCGAAGTGATCGGACCGCTTGAAGAATTTGATGAAGGACCTGAGCTAATTATATAGTATGCCAAATCTTATGCTGTGTAAATTGTCACAAAGGCAGAACTTTTGCAAAAAGGCTGGATATATACAAAAAGGTGTGATATATTGCTTGACAAGGAGCGTGATGATATGAAAAAAGCGATATATATTTCAATACTTTGCACAGTAATGCTGACTGCCTGCGGCAATGTATCGGAGTCCGTAGAAAGTGCAGAAATCTCAGCTGTGAACCAAACTACGGTCACGGTAACATCGGTAAAGGAAGAAAAGGATACAAGCGAAACCGCAACTACTACACGAAAGAGTTCGCAGACGGTATCCGAAACTTCCTTAGCTAAAACAACCACAAAAAGTATGCAACCACCGCAGGAACAAATCAAACAGCAGAGTTATCCTCAGACAGTAAAGCCGCAGGAAAACACACAGGTCAATACTACTCAAAAGCCTGCGGTAACAACTACACAGCAAAAGCAGACTACCGCAAAGCAAACCACAACAGCTCCGCCAAAGCCTGTGACCACTACGCAGAAACCGCAAACAACTACTCCGCCGACCACAAAACCGCCCGAAAGCACAGTAACATGGTCTGATACCATGAAAGCATGGAGAAAGCTGTGTGAGGGTCAAAGCCTAAGCGGTGATGAACAAAATCTCATAAGATCTGAAATACTTGAATATGCCAAAAACTTCAACGGCAAAAGAGATATCCATGTAAGCTTTGGAATAGATGAGTATGACATATCTTATGCGAATCCGATCAATATGACGGTGCGAGAGGACATGACCGACCTGTCATATGCTCACATGGACGCATATGCTGACTCAGACAGCAAGTGGCTGATAGATCATGCAGAAAATGAAGAAGAGATCTGCAGCATAGTCAGTGAAACGAGAGAAAACTGCCTGCACGTCATAGACTACGGACTGTTCAACAGGTGGGAGATATACAGCGGCAATAATGCCCTCAAATATGCAAGCGATATTGAGTTTAATGTAGGCTTTGACGGCACGGCAATATGGTTTCTTACGGAGGACTAAAAACAACTGAATAAGCAGGGAAAAGAGTCGAAAATTCGGCTCTTTTTTCTTTGCAAAAAACAAAGGAGTAATACAGATGAAGATAAGAAAAATATTAAAACGCTGCACAGCGGCAATGCTTGCGGCGGCAATAGGAATGACTACGCTGGCGGCGAATGTTTCCGCAGCCACATCGGGAGTATCCATAGGATACACTTGGAACAGCTCGGTCAATCCAACTATCAAAAACAGAAAGAACGGAGTAACAGGAGGAGTAAGCGGACAATATATCAAAGCCGGAGAACAAATATGCAGATTCAGTCCCTCATCAACTTCCGACTGGGCGTTTTGTATCGAGCCTGCAAAGTCAATGCAGGGAGCAAGCTACAAGGACTGGTATACTCAGAACGGCTTTACAAAGTATGATACCTTTGACCTCTCGGATAAAAACAAGGCGGACAGCTTTGCATATTGGAAGTCCATAGGCGGAACAGACGGACCAATGGCTAAGTATCTCGGACTTGTGCAGTATTACGGCTATTCAAGCCACAAAACAGGTGACTACTATGCCGCAACTCAGTGCCTTATCTGGGAGCTGATACTGGGTTACAGAGGTCATACGCAGGCAGGCTTCGGAAAATGTTCGGATATTCTTTGGAATGATTTCACCTATCCAAGCGGTGGCTGGTGTACAAGATCGGGAGTTGAAAAGGCGTACAACGATATTGTGTCAAATGTGAAGGATCATTACAAGCTTCCCTCTGCTATGAGATCCACCAAAGCTCAGGCAAAGGACGAACCGAACGTTATGAAATACAACGCTGAAAATCTAAGATACGAAACAAAAGTGACTGTGCCCACTTCCTATGTCACAGCGTCAAGCCTTGCACATAATTTCAGCAGCCTTGAAAGCAAGCTTGGATCGCTGATAAAGTCTAAATTCAGCGGTACTTTCGGCAAGGACTATGGCCTTGAAACAGAAATGAGCGGCACAAATACTGTTTACACCATATGGTCAAAGGAAAGGCAGTTCACTTCAAGCGGCGACAGCAGTATATATGTTACGGAAAGTATCCCGATGCAGATGAAGAACAGCCTGAAAAAGCAGGAAACTTTGTTTGCCAACAGCTACTATCAGACCTGCCTGCTTTCAACAAGGCTCGACCCCGTTGTGGGATATGTGGGACTTGCGTCATACAATGAACCGAATCTTACCGTTGAAAAGACATACACAGATTCAAGCAATAATCAGATAACGGCGGCGGAGCTGAATAACCTTCTGGGCAAGACTACGTTTGTGGTTTCATGCCTGTATGACGGCAAAAAGTATTATGTTCAGGCTGATAAAAACAGCACGGGAACGGGATATGTTTTTTCAAAGTATGTGACTTCTGTCAGCGAGGCTACAAAGTTTAAGACCATTAAAAACACAGACGCAAAGGGTACTTTCACAGTAAACGATCTGCCCACCTCAACGTCAAATGGCAGGACATATACGGTAACGGAATATACAGTACCCGATGATGAAAGGTATGAGAAACTTTCTAAATCAGTACTTCTGCCCTCTCCTACAAGTGATTTTACTGCCAATGCTGGCACAAAAACGATAAAGATGAACAACAGCGAAAAGAATTACAATGCTAAATTTGGAACTGCGGTGCTTGACAAAACCATTCTCAACGGTGATGGAAAGGCTTTATCAAGCGATAACGAGAGCGACATCAAGACCCTCTCCGACATCTACAAGTCAACCAAGTTTATTGTGGGCTATTGGGACGAGGAAAACGGCAAGCCTGTTATGAGATATATCTCGCAGGGTCACAAGTCTGCAGAAAAAGCTTTTTCAGGCGATCTTAACGACCTTGACGGCTTTAATGGAAAGACCTACTCCTCAGGTGACGGCTGTTACTATGTGCCAACAAAATTAAACGCAAATCACGACCTCATATTCGATACCACTCGCACTACGACTGACTTTTCAAAGGCATATGTTTTCAGCACAGGCTCGAACTACAGCGGCTGTGACACCTGCGATCACTTCGGACAGCTTTTCTTTGATCTTGTACCTCTTGACAGCTCAGGCAATGCAAAGGAGCTTGTTTTTATCGAGATAAACGGAGCTAAAGGATATGGCTATGATGAAAGTCTTGAGGCTTCAAAAGCGTACAATCTGAGTACTATCAAAGATTCTACGGCAAAAAGAAATATCAGCGGCCTCATAAGAAACGATACAGGCAAGTCATATGCTCTGACCGATGAAAATGGGAAGAAATATATTCTCGGAGCAGGAAATCTTTATCCCATTTCATCAAACAAACTTGAAGATAACAGACTTCACAGCAGTGCTGAGATAGTAAATCAGCTTGTAAATTACAGCCTTGTGCTGACAAAGAAAAATGATTCGGGAGAAGTTCTCTCCGGAGCAAGGTACGGTTTGTATAATTCATCAAAAAAGCTGCTGAAAACCGCAGTTACTGACGACAACGGAAAAGCAAAGTTTGACTATGACCTTTTGCCAAACACCAACTACTATGTCAAGGAGATAACTGCACCCGAGGGATATGCTCTTAACAATGAATATCATCTTGTGAACCGTGCAAATACGGCGGTAAACGACCTTGATAACTTTCAGAATGCAAAGCTTTCGGATCACAATTATTCAGTAACGGACAAGCCTTTTACACTTAAGCTGGAGCTTAACAAATATGATGTTCTTAATGATATCAAGATAGAGGGAGTTACTTTTGATATTTCTCTAAATGGAAAGGTTGTAAAGAGTATTACAACCGATAAGAACGGCTATGCAGAGGTAAGCGGACTGGCTCTCGGCAAGCTTAACGGTGAAACTTTTGAAAATGTCTACACCGTTACAGAGCGTGAAAACGACAGGTATATCATGCTTGACGAGAACGGAGAACTGAGCCGCTCGTTTACAGTAACTACAACCCTTGCGGATATCGATGACAATACAGATCCCGTCATAACCTATACTGCGGATATTCCGAATACGCTTCAGCTTGTTGACCTGAAAATTCACAAGGTAGATGAGTTTGATAACCCCATAAAGGGCGTTGCTTTTGACATTGTGCCTACTCAGGACATTGCTTTTAACGGCAAGACGGTACAGAAAAAGGGCGAGCCTGTGGGTACTGTTGTGACAGATGAACAGGGATATGCCTCAAGCACCTACACAGAATATGAGACCGATGGAACACAGGGATATACAAAGACTATACCGATCTATCCGAACTTTGAGTATGAACTGGTGGAGGTTTCAGCTCCCGAGCCTTACGTTATATCTGCTGAGAACACAAAGTTTACGGTTAAATCGGATAAAGCCGATACTCTGACTATCCCTTATGAAGTGATCGTAACAAACGATGTTCAGAGAGGAACGCTTGAAGTTTTCAAGGCGGACAGCGAAACCAAGAAGCCCATTGAAGGAGTTGAGTTTGAGGTAAGAGCGGCGGAAGATTTCTTTGTCGGTTCGGCACAGCTTCACAAGCAGGGAGACGTTATATGCACAATGACCACAGACAGCACCGGTCATGCTGACACGGGAAACGCACAGATGTATGTGGGAGCAAAGTATACTCTTACCGAAACAAAGGCGGCAGAGGGGTATGTTATTGACTCAGAAAGCAGGACATTTGAATTCAATTACGCAGGCAACACAGCCGTATATTCAAAGCTCAGCATCGACCTTGGCAACGATTCGCAGAAAGGAAAGATATCCGTATACAAATCGGGCAAAGCATTTACAGGCGTGACGGCTCTTGGCAGTGCGATATCCGTTGACGAAAACGGAAATATTGAAGAAAGCGGTCAGACCATATACAAGCCAGTGTTTACGGAATGTGCTCTTAGCGGAGCGGTATTTCAGATAACAGCCGCAGAGGATATTGTTACAGCAGACGGAACAATTCACGCAAATGCAGGCGATGTTGTGACTGAAATAACGACCGACGAAAACGGCTATGGGGAAACTGAGCCGCTGTATCTTGGCAGATATGAGGTCAGAGAGATAAAAGCACCTTACGGATATGTGCTGAATAACGAACCTAAAGAAGCAGAACTGACATATGCGGGACAGGAATTTGAGGTGAGAGATACTGTGGATACAGAGTTTGAAAATGAATATCAGAGAGTAATGATAAGGCTTTCTAAGACAATGGAGAATGATGAGCTGTTCGGTATCGGCAGTAACGGAGAGTACAAAAATGTTCGTTTCGGACTGTTTGCCGCAAAAGATATCACAGCTTCAAACGGCACGTTGATCCCTGCCGGCGGGCTGATCTCTGCGGTGTCGCTTGATGAAAATATGACTGCTGTTATTGCAGAGAAAATTCCGTTTGGAAAGTACTATGTTCAGGAAATTGCCACCGACGAACACTATGTCCTTAACGGCGAAAAGTACCTTGTGACTTTCGAGTATATGGGTCAGGATATTCAGACCGTGGATATCGACTGCGGAGAGTTTGAAAATGTTATCAAGCGTGGCAGGATAGAGGGACATAAGACCGATGACAAGAGCGAACCCCTTGAAAATGCTCTGTTCGGACTGTTCAGAACGGACTGTACAGAGTTTACGGAAAGCAATGCCATAATGACAGCGATCTCCGATGAAAAGGGATATTTTGAGTTTGGAAACATTCCTTACGGCGAGTATGTTGTCAGAGAGATAAAAGCTCCCACGGGATATATTCTAAGCGATGAAAGCTATCCCGTAAGCATTTCAGAGGACGGCGAAGTCATTGAGATAACTGCCGAGAACAAGCCGATTACCGTTAAGATCTCAAAGCGTGATATTTACGGAAACGAGCTTAAGGGAGCAAAAATGCAGATCATTGACTCTGAGGGAAATATTGTTGACGAATGGACTTCCGACGGCACAGATCATATTGTAACTGAGCTTCCTGCCGGAGATTATACACTGAAAGAAATCGCCGCTCCCGACGGATATGTAATTGCAAACGACATCAGATTTACAGTCGACGTTTATGGCAATGTTACCGTAGAAAATGCAGATGCGGCAGCAATTGCTGAAGACGGCACGCCCATAGTCATAATGGTGGACGAGGCTAAGCCAAGCTTGCCTGACACGCCTCACACAGTCACAACAGACAACCCTCACACAGGTGTGTCACCAGACAATGGCATATGTATCTATCTTATGATCGGCTCTGTAATGCTTTTGTCCTTAATATTTGCAAGCAGAAAGAATAATGAAAGGAATGATGTGTAATGAGAAGAGCCAAAACAAAGAGAATGGCTGCGGCATTTGCAGGGGCTTTTTGCTTTGCCGCAATGCCTACGACCACCGCCTACGCTTCGGGCGATGTTGCGGGAGCGGTCACAAGCACTTGGAACACAGCCAGATCGCAAATAGTGTCGGTGGTGAACAATGTTGTTTTTCCGTGCCTTGATGTTATCCTTGCGGTATTGCTGTTTGTGAAGATAGGTGCGATGTATATGGACTACCGCAAGCACGGACAGATAGAATGGACTCCTGTTGCGATAATCTTCGCCTGCCTCATATTCACCCTTACCGCTCCGCTGTATATATGGTCTATTGTGTAAGGAGGTATGACAAATGAAGAATATTCCTATACTCGCCGTACTGTCTGCGGTGATCCTTACAGGCTGCGGAAATATCTCGCCGCCGTTCAAAGCCGAGCAGACAACGGTCACAACAGCCGCACCGACAGTAAGTGCGGCTGCCTCTTCGGAGGCTGAAAGTACCGTCGATGAAGAACAGGTGAAGTCTAATACTTTTATTGCGGAGTTTTTTGACTCAAATATCAGCTTTGTGGACGTTTCTACAATCGTTACTGAAGCGATGAAAGGTTGTTCTTTTGAGAATGAGAACGACGATTCCAACGGTATTCAGAAAATATCTCTCAAAGGCAAAAACGGCGGAGGTATGATAGATGTTCTGTGTGTCGATTTAAGTCAGAGTAACCTTGATTACGACATGAAATATATCCTTGAAAATTTAGGGGATCATTACTTTAGTCAAACTGCTGCACAGATGAGCGGTATCACTGAGGACGATTTTGTGTCCAATTACAGAATGACAAGCAGCGTTGTATCAAAGGGCAAGTATCAGCGTTACGTCTCTGTTCAGAAGTCTGACGGTATGGCGACGCAGTTCGGTTACGCAGAAACCTACGCTGTGCTGAACGAGAACAAGCTTACTGTTGTTTCGGGGGCATTTCTCAGCTCGGATATGATGGAAAGGCAGAGTTTTTCGGGGCTGATGAGCAGATTTGCGGAGAGTGTGAAGTATTAAGGCGGTGATAAATTGCCATACATCCCATTCACAGACGAACAAAAAATCCTTGCCAACAGCGTAGACCTCGAAGAATTCCTGATAATGCGAGGTGAAAAATTAGAACGTGTCGGCAGAGAGCATAAGCTCATTTACTACGACAGCTCAGGCAAGCACGACAGCATAACTATCCGTGGGTCAAAATGGTTTGATCACAAAAATCAGGTCGGCGGCGGAGCAATAAAGTTTATGCAGGAGTTTTATGGTATGGATTTTCAGACAGCCGTTCAGGAACTGCTCGGTCGGAGCATATCGCCGCTGTCTAACAGCCCACCGAAAGCGGATACAGAAGAGCAAAAAACAAGAGATTTTATACTTCCAGAACCTAATAGTGATATGCACAGGGTCTACGCATACCTCATAAAACAGCGGTTTATCTCGACTGATATCATCACATACTTTGCAAAACAGCACACCCTCTACGAGGATAAAAACCACCACAACGCAGTATTTGTCGGACTTAATGAAAATGGCGAGCCTAAACAGGCACATAAGCGGTCAACAAACAGCATTGGCAGTACCTTCCGTATCACTTGCAGCGGCTCTGATACCCATTACAGCTTTGCACATTTCGGAGAGGATGAACGACTTTATGTCTTTGAAGCTCCCATTGATATGCTGAGCTTTCTTACGCTGTATCCGAATGATTGGCAGAAACACAGCTACATCGCTATGAACGGAGTTTATGAAAATGCTGTTTTGACGGCGTTAAAGAATCATTCTAACCTGTCAGAAATCATTCTCTGCGTTGATAATGACGAGGGCGGCATCGAGGCTGTTGACCGTCTAAGGGATATTCTAAATGAGAACGGATATTCAAACGTCAAACGCCTTGCACCTCCATACAAAGATTGGAACGAGGTGCTAAAAGCGAAGAATGGTGCTCCTGCTCTGCCTGCTGTACCTAACAAGCATAAAGAAGAATATCATCGTCAGGCTGAAAATTTGCAGTATCTCAAATGCCGTCCGGATAAGCTGACGTCTCAGATCTATGCCGCCTTCAAAAACAAACAATACAAATATCTCGCTGAGTATGCACTTGCAGGCTCGGCGTTTTTTATTGATAAAAGCTGTGAAAAGGATATGTTTGCAAAGCTCAGAGCCAAGCTGAAAGCAGAGTACAAGGCGTACACAGATAAAGGCAAAGTTGCTGCCAAGCAAAGAAATTTGCAGGAATGTGTTACGGCTGTAATGAAAGATTTAAGGCAAACAGCTCGTACCCGTGAGCAGTCAATAAATACGGCGAAACTGCTGTATCAGCTTGCGGATAGTGCTGTCAGGTTATCTGTTGAAAAAACTCTGTATGAACCTGTGGCAGAACATATCGAATCTGAGGACATCGTTTCCGAACCTGAACCTTGTATGGAATTCGGGTAATGCGATACCGTCTGCTTCACGGTGCAATACCTTGAAGATAACAAACTAACTATCTTATTAAATACAAAAGATAGAATATTCTATGATTGGAAGTGAAAAATTGAATGAAAAACAAATGATTTTAATAGGCGTGCTTGCAGTGATTTTTGTTGCATTTTTAGTAGTTGTAAATCTGCTTGACAACAAGTCGCTTAACGGAATTAAGGCGAAAAAGGTCGGCAACGGACAGCACGGAACTGCAAGGTGGGCGACGAAAACGGAGATAAAGAGAACTTTTATCCCTCTGCCATTCGAGCCTGAACTCTGGCGGCAGGGTAAGAATCTGCCGACTGTACAAGGCACAGTTGTTGGTTGCAGAGGTTCAGGGAAGAAAACCATAGCTCTTGTGGATGACGGAGATGTTCATACGCTGATGATAGGAGCTGCAGGTGTCGGCAAGACCGCATACTTTTTGTACCCTAACATCGAACTTGCCTGTGCAAGCGGAATGTCGTTCATCAGTACCGATACAAAGGGCGATGTGGCATGAAATTACGGTACTATCGCAAAAAAGTACTACGGCTACAATGTGTCGGTTTTGGATTTAAGAAATCCGACGCGCTCTGATGAGAACAATATCCTGCATCTGGTCAACAAATACATGGACATCTATCTGTCCGATAAAGCCAATCTTTCAGCAAAAGCCAAAGCAGAAAAGTACGCAAAAATCACAGCAAAGACAATTATCAATATCGGCGGAGGTGACAGCTCAAACTACGGTCAAAACGCATTTTTCTACGATGCGGCTGAGGGTCTGCTCGCCTCGGTTATCCTGCTTTTAGCTGAGTTCGGCGACAAGAACGAACGGCATATCGTTTCCGTTTTTAAGCTTATTCAGGACTTGCTCGCAAAATATCAGCCAGACCCGAAAGCAAAACCTAAAATGTATTTTTCAAAGCTTATGGACAAGCTTCCAAGCGAACACAAAGCCAAATGGCTTGCAGGTGCGGCTCTTAATTCCTCAGACCAGTCTATGCTGTCTGTAATGAGTACAGCGTTGTCCCGATTAAACAGCTTTCTCGACACAGAAATGGAGCAAATGCTCTGCTTCGGAACAGCTGTTGACGCTGAGAAGTTCTGCAATGAAAAGTCTGCTATCTTTATCGTTCTTCCCGAAGAAGATACAAGCAAGTACTTTATGGTCAGTCTGCTTATCCAACAGCTATATCGTGAGATATTAGTCATTGCAGACGAAAACGGCGGAAAGCTTAAAAACAGAGTTATGTTCTACTGCGACGAGTTTGGAACTTTTCCTAAGATAGAGGGTGCTGAATCTATGTTCTCCGCAGGACGTTCAAGAAAAATATCCATTGTGGCGATAATACAGTCCTTTGCACAGCTTGAACAGAACTACGGGAAACAGGGTATGGAGATAATAACTGACAACACTCAGCTTACTGTGTTCGGCGGATTTGCACCAAACAGCCAGAGTGCAGAGGTGCTTTCAAAAGCTTTGGGCGAACAGACGGTATTAAGCGGTTCTATATCAAACGGCAGGGACAGATCTCAGTCATTGCAGATGATAGGCAGACCGCTTATGACTGTGGACGAATTAAAGTCCATGCCTAAAGGACAGTTTATCGTTATGAAAACAGGAACACACCCGATGATAAGCAAATTAAAACTGTTCTTCAAATGGGGTATCAAGTTTGAAGAAGAATACAAACTTCCCGATAATACCGCCCGTGCCGTTTCATACAAAGAGCGTGACGAGCTTATTCGTGATATTGAAATCAAATATCCGCAGAAGAAAAAAGATATGCTGCCTGTGGAATTTGAGGCAGAGCCAAAGAAAAAGACCAATGTCAAGACATAAAAGGAGTGATGTTTATTGATATTTCCAAAAAGGATCTACGACTTAGGACTAAGCCACAAGTCTGTGGCTGTGTACTGCTACCTAGCAAACCGTGCGGACAAAAACGGAGAATGCTTTCCCTCTGTACGAAGGATAGCAGAAGATCTGAGCATTTCAAAAAGCACGGTGTTTCGTGCTTTTAACGAGCTTGAAGAAAGCGGATCGTTAGAGCGTTTCCCCCGTTATCACCCACAAGGCGGTCGGCGGAGTTCTCTGTACCGCATAAAGGGAGAGATAACTAATACAAATCGTTCCGAGAAACGAGGTGATAAGCTTGTTTGATTGGATATCTGACGCTATCGACTGGATAGGCGACGGGATATCAAGCCTGTGGGACAGCACCATAGGCGGAGCGGTAGACGCAATATCCGACGCTGTGTGGGACATTATGTTCGAGTGGCTTTTCAACAAGGTCTACGGTGCGGTGGCAGAGCTTTTTATGTTCATAGATCAGTCGGCAACCGATCTGTTCTCTCTTGCCTGGGTGAGGACCTTTGTCAGTCTGTTTCAGGCTCTCGGTTGGATGCTTTTTGTCTGCGGTCTTGTCATGGCGGTTTTTGACACTGCTATGGCATACGAGTCGGGAGCGGCTAACATCAGGCAGACCTGTGTGAATGTGATAAAAGGCTTTATGGCGGCGGCTCTCTTTGCGGTAGTCCCACAGCGGCTTTACGAGCTGTGCATAGCTTTGCAGGGTTCATTTTCCTATGATCTGCTTGGGGTGTTTTTGTCTGACACATACAGCACTATAGCCGATTCGGGGCTTTCTGTGCTGTATGTTCTTGCATCTGACGTTTCACTTTTTAGCCTGTTTTTTATCATACTTTTCGGTTACTGCACGGTAAAGGTCGTGTTTGCGAACATCAAGCGAGGCGGCATAATGCTGTGTCAGATAGCAGTGGGAAGTATATATATGATAGGCATTCCCAGAGGCTTTACAGACGGCTTTTCAAGCTGGTGCAAACAAGTGATAGCGACCTGTCTTACAGCCTTTTTGCAGACTGTGATACTTTATCTAGGATTGCTGACTTACACTCAGCACCCTCTTATTGCAGTGGGCATTTGCCTGTCAGCTACTGAAGTGCCGAGGATAGCTCAGATGTATGGATTGGATACCAGTGTGAGAGTCAATATGATGTCTGTTAGCCATACGGTTTCTATTGGAGCTAAAGCGGTCGGTATGCTGAAAGGAGGAGCAAAATGAAAACCTACATCTACCCCGAAAACCTAAAAGCAAACGTCAAACTATGGTTTTGGAACGTTCGGGATTTTATCATAATCTGCGGCGGGATAATTCTGTCGGTTGTGATTCTGGTGAACTTCTGGAACGTCCTGCCCTTTGCTGCGACCGCCTGCTTTGCGTTTCTCTCTCTTCGGGTCGACGAAACTGCAATTATGGACTATATTTTTAACGCTGTGAAGTTTTTTCTGACTTCACAGCAATTGTATTTATGGAGGAAAGATTAAATGACAAAGAACAAAAACAGCGTTCAGGGCTTGATAGGTCTTGAACGCTTTACTCGTTTCGGTATAAAGACCGACAAAGCCGAGCTTGCGTTTTTCAGCGTAGAGCCGACCAATATTTCCGTGCTGTCTGCGGCTAACATCGACGTGAAGATACATCATCTTATGATGTTATTGAGTACCATACCTGACCTAGAAATACTGGCATTGGACTCCTGCGAGTGTTTTGACTCAAACAAAATGTATGTGAAAAAGCGTTTGCAGACGGAGCAGAACGAGGCGGTGCGGAAACTCTTGCAGGCGGACTATGATTTCCTTGACGAGATCCAGCTTGAAATGTCCTCTGCAAGACAGTTTGTGTTCGCTTTAAGGTTCAAACGTGAAAAGGACGAACAGATCTTTAACACCATCAACCGAGTGGATAAAGCGATTTCCGAACACGGATTTGCAGCTCGGCGGATGAGCAAATCTGATATCAAGCGTATGCTTGCTCTGTATTTCGGAACAAGCATTTCAGGCGATGAGATACCCGATATCGAGGGAGAAATCGAATTTGATTTGGAGGCGAAAACAAATGAGAACTAAAAAGCAAAAGAAAAAAGAACTGTCAGAAGAGCAGCTTGAGATAGTGGAAGCAAAGGACTTTTTCGACCGCACCATGCCGGGCGTGATCCGCTTTTACACCGATCACTACATCTGTGGAAACAGTTTCAGATGCGTCTGGGCTGTGATGGAGTATCCGCCAAGTACGGAAGAAACGGCTATACTTGCTCACCTTGCGGACAGGAACGGTGTAACGCTCCGTATCTACAACCGCCTTGTTACAAGCATGGAGCAAAGGAAGATCGTTCAGCAGGCAATGAGGAAAAACCATATGATGACCACCACAAATGACGTCAACGAGAGCATAAAGGCTCAGAACAACATTGACGATGTGGTAGAACTGCTGTCGGAGCTTAGAAGGAACAAAGAACCCCTCCTGCATACGGCCGTGTTTATCGAGCTAAAAGCAAGTACTGAGGACAAGCTGAAAGAACTGCAAGCCGATATTCAAATGGAGCTTACACGTTCCAAAATATCTGTTGACCGTTTGCTTTTGCGGCAAAAAGAGGGGTTCTTGTCTGTTCATCCTGCGGGCAATAACGTGTTTGCAAGTCAGTTTGAACGTGTTCTTCCTGCAAGTTCTGTGGCTGATCTTTATCCGCTGAACTATTCGGGCAAGACCGATGAAAACGGCTTTTATGTTGGAAGAGATAAGTACGGCACGAATATTCTTGTTGACTTTGACAAGCGAACCGAGGACAAAACCAACTCGAACATTTTGATACTTGGCAACAGCGGTCAGGGCAAGTCGTATCTGATGAAACTGCTTTTATGCAATCAGCGTGAGGCAGGGAAAAGTGTTCTGATCTTAGACCCTGAACATGAATACGAAGACTTATGTTCAAACCTTGGCGGAACGTATATCGATATGATGTCGGGAGAATTTATGATAAATCCTCTTGAACCGAAAGCGTGGTCAGACGGAGAAAGGTCCACAGATGACAGTCCGGAACCCTTCCGAAAGGTCACAAGGCTCAGTCAGCACATCAGCTATCTCAAGGATTTTTTCAGAGCGTACAAGGACTTCACAGACGCAGAGATAGATACGATCGAAATTATGCTGATGAAGCTGTACGCAAGATTCGGCATAGATGATTTTACGGATTTCAGTACGCAGAAAAACGAGGATTATCCGATTATGAGCGATCTATACGAACTCATAGAAAAGGAATTTATGGCATTCGATCACGGGAAGAAACATCTCTATACCGAAGAAATGTTACAGAACATCTGTCTTGGACTGCACAGTATGTGCAAAGGAGCAGAGTCGAAGTACTTCAACGGATGCACCAACATCAAGAACGGCGAGTTTATCTGTTTCGGAGTAAAAGGTCTTATGGATACAAACAAACGGCTGAAAGATACTCTGCTGTTCAACATCTTGTCATATATGTCTGATCAGCTTTTAGGCAAGGGAAATACTGTTGCGGCAGTTGATGAGCTGTATTTATTCCTCACTAATATGACGGCGATAGAATATATTCGTAACGGTATGAAACGTGTGCGTAAGAAAGAGTCCTCGTTTATTCTGGCAAGTCAGAATATCGAGGACTTTCTGCTGCCTGAGATAAAGGAGTTCACCAAGCCGCTGTTCTCCATTCCGTCACATCATTTTCTGTTCAATCCGGGTAACATTTCGCCCACTGCTTTTATTGATACCTTGCAGTTAGAAGAATCGGAATATGGCTTGATAAAGTATCCCGAAAGAGGTACTTGTCTGTATCGGTGCGGAAACGAGAGGTATCTGCTGCAGGTCATTGCTCCTGCTTACAAGGCGGCGCTGTTTGGTTCGGCTGGCGGTAGATAAAACTGTTCGCAACAGGTGTAAAATTTGAGTTTGACTACAATAGGAGGTCGATAAAATTGCAGAAGAAAAAATACGGCATATGGAAAACACGTTATGCTGAGAACAGCAGAAATATTTTTGAGGATTGGGTTCGTCATAACGGCGAGCCTATTTTGTTTGCAACGGAGCGTGGTGCACTTGAATATATGCACGGCATAGAAATGAAAACGAAGGGTGCGTTTACTGAATTTGAAGTCCGTGAGGTGATCTGATGTCAGCAGCAGTTGCGGCGGCTCTTAAAAAGGCAGCCGTATATATTCTTGGGGATGAAAAAAAGCGAGGCAAGCTTGTGACTGCGGTGCTTAGTGCTGCGGTGGGTCTGCTCCTTTTGCTGTGTGCTCCTGCGGTGATGCTTTCTTCTCTTGGGGAGGTCGGTGAGGAAGCTCAGGTGCCTGAACTTCACCTTAATGCCTATGATATTTACAGCTCTCTTGACAGTGAAAGCAGGCAAAGGCTGGACGATATCCGATCAGCAGGTAATGACATTGCAAACGCTATGGACGAAAAGGGTGTCAAGGTTCATACCATAAAGGCGCAGCTGATATATATGTCTTACTTCGATGAAGTGCAGAATTTCTATGCGGAGTCATATGCAAACTTATTTGCCGCTGCCCCAAATGACAGTGATCTGATCAATGCAATAAACTCGACTTACGGCTTGGAGATAGACTATGACGAATTCATAAGGACATACACTTGGGTGATGAACAGCACCTTAAATCCATATATGTTCAATGACGCAGGCAGTAAAAACTGCACAGACCTTGCGGCTTGGGCGGAGAATGCTTTTATCTCAGGCTGGGGATACAAAAGCGGTGCTGTCGGTGAAAGAGATGAAACAGACCGCATCAGATATGCTGACAACGCAGGACTTATGCTTGGGTATCTTAACTACAGCCCGACCGATAAAGCGTTCGGTTCTGATTACAGTACTCTTGTTTATACAGAGCAAGGAAGTCTTGATACTATGCCGGAGGTCGCAGGCGTGGGACTGTTCGACGGCAGTCAGCACGGTATTTATGTCGGTAACGGCGAGGTCGTTTTCTCCTCTGCCGATTGCGGCTATGTGACAAAAGAAGTTGTTTCAAACGGCAGTTGGACAAGCTGGTGTACCTATGAAGGCATAGAATATCCGCAGGAGGTGACTGACGCTATTGAAAGTTTGAATGAGAACAGCTCATCAGAAAATTAATTTTATTGGAGTGTGATAGGTTGAAAAAATCAGTTACTGTAAGTGTAAACGAGAAAAAGCTCTCTGCCATAGAGATGTATCTGGAGCAGAAGAACACAACTCTTGCGGCGGAGCTTGAAAAGTATGCGGATCAGCTTTACGGCAAGGTCGTTCCGCAGAATGTGAGAGATTTTATTGATATGATGTCGGACAGAAAGCCTGCGAGAAAGCCGAGAAACTCCTTGCCTGCCGAATCTGAAAAGCATTCCGAGCAGTAATTCGCTCCAGTTCGCACCGTGTCGGCTCGTGTGGCGAGTTTCGGAGGTCGGTAGGGTAAGTTTACCCTAAAGTGAGTCGGGACAGATTTGGGGCATTTCTCGCAGAGTTTGAGAATGGCAGAAATCAGATGATTTCGGGTGGGTTTGAGGGGAATTTAATATATTGCAGGTTAAAATTTTGGCGTCAAAGCCGCCAAAACATTCACATCGGACGAGCAAAGCTCGCCGATTTTGCGAGGTTTTACAAGCCTTGATAAAATGGAGTCAAAAAAGGAGGTTGTCGAAAATCATGGAGTCAAAAGTGCAAAAGGCAAAGAATAATGCCGATATTGCAGAAGAAAACGATGGAGTCACAGCAGAAAAAATCAAGTTTCCGCTGTATGTTTTTCCCGAGACAATGAAAACGGTCGATATCTTATACAAGTCGGATAACTGCTCGTCTCGCACGGAGTTTATGGAAAAGGCAATTCGCTTTTACTGCGGTTACCTTTTGCAGAATAAGCCGGAGCTTGTGGATTATCTTGCTCCGCAGCTTGCAACGCTCACAGAGGGAATTGTAAAAGGCACGGAACAGAGGCTGTCCCGTGCCTTGTTTAAAGTTGCTGTTGAACTCGGTGCAGTATCACATATGCTTGCGGCCGTGCATGACATTGATGATGATACAATGATAAAACTCCGTGCTATGTGTACAGATGAGGTCAAGAGAATTAACGGTATCATTAATTTTGAAAAGGCGGTAAGGTATCAGAGGCCTGATTAAAAATATATTACCAACCGCTATAATATATAAATAATATAAAGCCATTGAAAAAAGCAACGTTTATCAATGGCTTTATTTCTATTTCACTTTAAATTCAATTTCCAACACAAAGGTCGGATATTGACTCGATATTATCATTTGTC
>ENA-UAMT01000572-UAMT01000572.1-human-gut-metagenome-genome-assembly--contig:-NODE-572-length-17051-cov-8.082961_pt1 | contig 17051 bp, 17 predicted proteins | sample MGYA00243286_ERZ654505 | MGnify/ENA primary metagenome ERZ654505 (study PRJEB26926, sample SAMN06164656) | human gut metagenome | biome: ENVO:00009003; feature: ENVO:2100002; material: ENVO:00002003...
GAATGTCAGCGGAATGATGAAAAACAGACATTTATCCAAAGCAGTCCAGGAACAGGGATTTTTTTGGTTTAGAAAACAGCTTGAATATAAGTGCAGCGATAAAGGGATCCAGCTTATTGTGGCTGATCGGTTTTATCCATCATCAAAGCTTTGCAGCTGTTGTGGGAATATCAAAAAAGATCTGAAGTTATCTGACAGAGTTTATAGATGTGAGTGTGGGAATATGATTGACAGAGATTTCCAGGCATCTATAAATCTCAAGACTTATGGAGAACAATTTGCAAGCTGACACTGAAACGTTAATGCAAATATGTACGGATACGTTAGTCCGGAATTTACGCCTATGGAGAGTACAGGAACTTGTGAGTAGATTGATATTTATATCATCAAAAGCATACTCGTTGAAGTAGGAATGGAACATAGAAGTTTATAACTTTTTATAAGTTTTCAGTAACGGAATGATAGGATGTCCATAAAAGGAATTTATGATATACACTGTCATATTGTACCCGGTGTAGACGATGGAGCCACAGATATAGGAGAAACCGTAAAATTACTCCGGATGGAATATGAACAGGGCGTGCGGACGGTTATTACAACTCCCCATTTCCGCTTTCGGATGTTTGAAACACCTGCGGAGAAAGTCAGAGAGCAGTTCAGACTGGTGGAGAAAGCGGCATCAGAGATAAGCCCGGATCTCCATGTGTATCTGGGATGTGAGTTTCACGCCAATATGGAGATGCTTCCCATGCTCAGAGAACAGAAAGTAATGACAATGGCCGGTTCGCGGTATGTTCTTACAGAATTTTCCCATAACTCGGAAGAAAGCTATATACGGGAACGTCTCGGTGCATTGCTCTCCGGAGGATATAAGCCGATCATGGCACATATAGAACGTTACGAAGCCACACGCAACAGTCTGGATTTTGTGGAAGAACTGGCAGATATGGGCGTCTATATGCAGATTAATGCAGACAGCATCACAGGAAAAGACGGATTTTTTACTAAACGGTACTGTAATAAAATCATGAAAGACGGACTCCTTCATTTCGTCGGATCAGACTGTCACAACAGTGCAAAGAGGAGCAGCAGGATTGGAGAGGCATATCGTATGGTTTCAGCGAAATTCGGGCAGGACTATGCAGATGAACTGTTTATTCATAATCCTGCAGAAATTCTGAAACAGAAACAAAAACATGAGGCTACAGATTGACTTTTTTTATTGGCTGATATACAATAAAATCGGTTTGTGTCAATTTTGCTGTTTACTTTCAGAAATACATAAGACAGAATATTACCTGTGAACAGTAATGTACAAAACTATAAAGAAAAAAGGGAAAAGGAAATTATCAGATGTTAGACAATTTGAACAGTAACTTTGAGAGCAGCAAAGCACAGAGACCCGATGCAAATGATGATGAAGTCGAAATCGACTTACTGGAAATATTTTATGCGCTCAAGAAAAAAATCCTTCTGGTACTGATGGTTGCTCTTGTCGGAGGCTGTATTGCAGCAGCATATACGCAGTTTTTAATGACACCGATCTACAGCTCCACATCCAGTATCCTTGTACTTTCGAAAGAAACCACACTGACATCACTGGCGGATCTGCAGTTAGGTGCCAGCCTGACCAGTGATTATACAGTTCTGATCACAAGTACCCCTGTGATGGAACAGGTAATTTCAGATTTGGATCTGGATATGACTGCAGAACAGCTGAAAGGAAGCGTAAGTATCAATAATCCTACAGATACCCGTATCCTTGAGATTACTGTCAATAATACAGATTCTAAAATGGCCAAGAAGATCGTAGATGAGATTGCGAATGTTTCTTCATCCTATATTGGCGATAAAATGGAAGTTATTCCGCCAAAGATTATTGAAGTTGGTAAGATTGCTACTGTAAGAACTTCTCCAAGCGTAAAGAAGAATGCAGCACTCGGCTTCTTACTCGGTTTCCTTGCATGTGCGGCAATCGTGGTTGTATACGCTGTAATGGATGATACTATTAAGACAGAGGAAGATATTGAGAAATACCTGGGAGTTTCTGTTCTTGCCAAGGTTCCTGACAGAAGAGATTTTATAAATTCGAAGAACAGGAAATCAAAGAACAAGAATAAGAAGCACCATTAAACTGATGGAGGAATCTGAGCAATGAAGAAACTCAATTTAACAGATAAAAGAAATCCGGATTATTTTTACAGTGAGGCGATCAAAACTCTGCGTACCAATATTCAGTTGTCGGGTCAGAGTATAAAGACAATTCTGGTTACAAGCTGTTATCCAAACGAAGGTAAGAGTGATATAGTACTCAGTCTTGCCCAGGAGCTTGGGAGCATTGGCAAGAAGGTTCTCCTTCTGGATGCGGATATCAGGAAGACTGCATATGCCGGACGACTGGGTGTGGAAGAGGAAGTGAAAGGTCTCTCACAGCTTCTGAGCGGTCAGGTGGGACTACAGGAGGTTATTTATTCTACAAACTTTCCGAATATGGATATCATATTCGGAGGTCCAAGTGCACCGAACCCGTCAGGACTTCTCAGTGAGAATATCTTTAAGGTATTCTTAAAGGAAATCAGAGAATATTATAATTATATCCTGATCGATACACCGCCTATCGGAACAGTAATTGATGCGGCAGTGATCGGAAGATGCTGCGATGGTGCAGTCTTTCTGATCGAACCGGGAAATGTCAGGTACCGGGATGCACAGAAAGCATTTAAACAGTTGGAAAGAAGCGGATGCCGTATTCTTGGAGCTGTTATGAACAAGATAGATACCAGTGATGACAAATATTATTCTTCTTATTATAAGCATTATGGAGAGTATTATCGCAGAAGTGACGAAGAAGCCCAGATTAAATAATACGGGCTGTTATCTGGCAGTAAGACAGAAACCATGATTAATGATAAAGGAGAATTTGGAAAAGTGAGCAAAATAAGAAAGAAAAAAACAAAAAAGACGAATATCTTACTGGGCTTTATCTGCATTCTGCTGGCAGTTCTCCTGGGCTTTATTCTTGTGACCAGTTATAAATCGGAACAGAAGGAATCCAGACACCTGTCAGAAATTGCGGACGACCAGCAGAGTGGGATTGAAGATTACGAAGCAGTAAAAGAACGTGCAAAAGAGCTGGAGGAGATATCTTCCGAAGAAGCAGAAGATACAGAAGACATTAAATCAAAGAACACAGAAGACACAAAAGACACAGAAAAAACGGATACAGCTGACACAGAAGATGCAGATAAGACAGAAGATACAAAAGATGAGACGGCAGCTGCTTCAGGTATTGTGTGCTGGGGAGATGATCTGATCAATGGGGAAGAATCCAATACATATTCCTATATGACAGTACTTCAGAAGCTTCTGACCGATAATGGCTATAATGTGACAGTGCTCAATAAAACGCTTCAGGGAGGCGGCACTCTCTCCATGATGAAGATGGCTGGTGTAAGTGATGAAACTATTCAGAGCTATATTACTAAACATCAGCAGACTGCAAACGGTGCCCAGCTGAATGTAACAGAGACCGGAATACGTGATCTGACAGAAGAACAGACTACAAGAAATGATATGGATTGTATTCCAGTTATCTTCATGGGATATTATGGCGGCTGGAATCATGATCCTGCAGAACTGGCAGACCAGCAGGAACAGATTTTAAATACATTTCAGAATAAAGATCAGTTTATTGTAGTAGGAACACGCCCTATGGACGGAAGCGTAACCTCTGAAGCACTGGATCAGGTGCTCAGCCAGAAATGGGGAGAACACTATATCAGTCTTGCAGATGTGACTGCACAGCCGTCTTCTACCTATGAGGCTCAGCAGGCAATGGCAGAGGCAATATTACAGAAATTGCAGGAGCTTAATTATATCAGCAAAAACTGATGAGATAACTGAAATACAGAGATTGAAGGAATGAAAATGAAAAAAACCACAAGAAAAGCCATCAGACAGCGCAAGATCTGTATGCTTTTGATTATTATCCTGATCATAGTTCTTTCCATTCTTGGCGGCGGTTATTATCTGTTAAGCCAGAAAAATGTTGCATTGCCAAAAATCGGTGGTTACAACAGTGACAGCCGGAATCAGACGGATTTGAACCAAAACAGTGATACCGTGGAATATAAAGGTGAGACATACAAATATAACGATCATCTCAGCAATTATTTATTCCTGGGAATTGATACAAGGGAAGCTGTAGATACTTATCAGTCACAGGCAGATGCCGGGCAGGCAGATGCAATTTTTCTGGTATCCATGGATCGTGCAACAGAGAAGATAAAGGTTCTGTTTATTCCACGAGATTCCATGACCAGGATAGAAGTATTTAATCCATATGGTCAGAGCCTTGGAGAGACAACAGATCATCTGAATATACAGTATGCCTTCGGGGACGGAAAAGAGAAAAGCTGTGAACTGATGAAAACAGCAGTTTCCGATATGCTGGACGGACTTCCAATCCAGGGGTATTGTTCCATGAACATGGATGGCATTTCAGTGATTACAGATTTCGTAGGTGGAATACAGCTCACAATCCCTGATGACAGTCTCGCAGATGTGAATCCGGAATATAAAAAAGGTGCTGTTGTGGATATTACAGGGGAAACTGCAGAACAGTTTGTAAGATATCGTGACATTGACAAAACCCAGAGTGCTCTGGTCCGTCAGGAGAGACAGAAAACCTTTCTTCAGGCACTGGTGCAGAAGGCTCAGGAAAAAGCAGGAGAGGACGCCGGATTTGTGACAGGTCTCTATGACAGTGTTAAAAGCTATACAGTTACAAATATGGGAAATGATATATTTGCCAAATTGCTGGCTGCATCACAGAATGGAATTACTGATACAGAGACAGTACCGGGTGAGGGAACACATGGGGAGAACTTTGATGAGTACCATATCGATGAGGATGCATTGTCAGATTTGATTATTTCCATGTTTTATGAGAAAATCTGATTGTATTAGTCATAGTATAATGAATGCAGAATACACTGTACTGTGATAAATAATTATCACTGTTATTATTTTATTCAGGGATAGTCCGTGCAGACATTCTGTACGATTATCTATATAAAAATTAATCCAAAAGGAGAGGTGCATTATGAAAATCGCGAAGAAATTTATGACACTTGCTTTAGCAGCTGCCCTTGGAGTAGGATGTGCTACTGTAGGTGTCGGTGCAGCGCCAAGCAACACGAGTGATCTGGCCGCGGTAGCGCCAAGTAAGACAAGCGAAACTACTGTGGATTCTAAACAGTCTTCAATTTATGAAGTTGTTAAGGAACTTGAGAAAACACAGGGCTTTGCTGATCTGCAGGCAAAATATAAAGATCTGGCAGATGCTTTTAAACAAATCAATGATGGAACAATGAAGATGGAAGATTTCATAAAAGTATTGAAATCCCTTTCCGTAGATGAAGCAGACAAAGCAGACCTTGAAGATGCCATTGCTAAACTCGAAGGAAAAATGATTGTTACATTTGTCAATGAATTCAACGTACTGAAGCCAGAAGAAGCAAAGCCTAATGATGACGGAACATATGAAGTAAAGCTTAATGTTCCGAGTCTTACAGACACTATGGAAGGTATTCAGCTTTGGGTCTACAGCAAAGACGGCACAAAGAAGTTTGTAGTCATTGATCCGGTTAATATTGACAAAGAGGGCAAAACTCTTACTGTTAACTTAAACGATGGAGATTTCTTCATGGTAATCGCAGACGCGAAATAATCAATAATTCGGAATCAGAACGCAGTCGCCAGAGATGGCGGCTGTTTTTTTGTAGAAATATGTTGCATTTTTTTATTGATGTAGTTATAATAAAACACAACGTAAATCTTTTTGTCTTTAAATCGTCGCTTTGCCGCGTTTGACATATCTTGAAGTATGAGTCTGCCTTGTAACACAGGCAGAATGGCGAAGCATACCCAGAATACGGAGGTAAGATATCCAATGTGGTATGTGATGCAGGTGCGCACAGGCACCGAAGAAAACATCCGCTGTCAGTGTCAGCGGTTAATAAGCAGCAATGTCTTAGAACGCTGCTTTATCCCATATTACCAACAGAAGAAACGATTTCAGGGCGAATGGCATATCCAGGAAAGAATCCTCTTTCCCGGGTATGTCTTTTTAATTGCCGAAAATCAGGAAAAACTGGTAAATGGACTCAGGAAAGTCATCGGACTGACGAAGCTGATCGGAACCGGCGATGAGATCGTCCCACTGGTTCAGGAAGAAATAGATTTGCTTATGAAAATAGGCACAGACAAACAGCTTGTAGAGATATCTTCCGGCATTATCGAGAATGACAGAGTGCAGATTCTGGCAGGTCCTCTGATGGGAATGGAAGGAAATATCCGCAGGATAGACCGACATAAAAGAACAGCATATCTGGAAATAGAAATGTTCGGAAGAACAGTAGAAATGAAGGTGGGATTGGAAATTATAAGAAAAGAATAATAAAAAATGATGGCATATTTACAGGAAAACGATTCTGTAAATATGCCTTTTTGAATAAAAAAGAAGGAGAGGTTAGGAAAACGTATGTACAGGAAAAAATCAAGAGGATGGTATAAACACAAAGATTTCATATTAATTGATCTTGTGTGTTTATTTATGGCTTTAATACTGGCGTATCTGATTCGAAACGGTTCTGTCAGGAACCTGTTTACACTGGGAATTTATCGCAATGTGATGATATTTGTCATATTGGTGGATCTGTTCCTGATCATTTTGTTTGAATCTTATAAAGGAGTTCTGAGAAGAGGACGTTATCAGGAGCTGCGCTCTGTTATCCGGCAGATGATCCTGATCGAACTGGCAAGTGGTCTGTACCTGTTTACTGTCAGTGGCGGACATACCTTTTCAAGAATAATCCTTTATCTTATGGGAATTTTCTATGTGCTTTTATCCTATTGTACAAGAATAATATGGAAAAAACGTCTGCTGCATAAAATGGCAGAAGGTGGAGAGCATTCTCTCTACATTGTAACCAATTATGACCTTGCATCAAAAGTAATCCAAAATGTAAAAGAACACAATTATAACCGCTACAACATCAATGGTCTGATACTCATTGATAAAGATATGACAGGGAAAGAAATTGCAGGAGTCCCGGTAGTAGCAGACTTAAATAACGCACCATCCTTTATCTGTCAGCAGTGGGTAGATGAGGTCTTTGTAAATGTGGATGAAACATATCCATATCCTCAGGAGCTGATAGAAGAGTTGCTGGAAATGGGAATGCCGGTCCATGTAAACCTGGCAAAAGTCAGAAGTACTCCCGGACAGAAACAATTTGTGGAGGCAATTGGCGGATATACAGTTCTGACAACCACCATGAACTATGCCACAGACAGACAGGCACTTGCCAAAAGAGTATTGGATATTCTGGGGGGACTGGTGGGCTGCTTCCTGACAGGAGTTATTTTTATTTTTATAGCACCGGCTATCTACATCAGTTCTCCGGGTCCGATTTTCTTCTCACAGACAAGGATTGGAAAAAACGGAAAGCCATTTAAGATGTACAAATTCCGGAGTATGTATATGGATGCAGAAGAACGGAAAGCAGAATTGATGGCTCAGAACAAAATGAGTGATGGACGTATGTTCAAACTCGATTTCGATCCCCGAGTAATCGGAAATAAGATTTTGCCGGACGGAACCAGAAAAACCGGAATCGGCGAATTTATCAGGAAAACATCTCTTGATGAATTTCCACAATTCTGGAATGTACTAAATGGGAGCATGAGTCTTGTGGGTACCAGACCGATATTACAGGATGAATTACTGAAATATGAACTGCATCACAGAGCCAGAATTGCCATCAAACCGGGAATTACCGGTATGTGGCAGGTAAGCGGCAGAAGTGATATTACAGACTTCGAAGAAGTTGTAAGACTGGATACAGAATATATCAGTAATTGGAATTTTGGGCTGGATATTAAGATACTGTTTAAGACGGTGATGACGGTGTTGAAGAGGGAAGGATCGGTGTGAGAAACTTCGGAAGTTTTGAAAATATTTAATTATTAAAAAATAACATGTCCGCACATTGTATGCGATTCCGTTGATTCCAAATGAATTGTCATTCACTGATTGAAACAGACGCGGACTATGACAGAAATGTCAATGAGAGAACGCGTCTTTCTCTTTACGCTGATTTTCTTTATCCTCTGGCTTCGGATTCTACGCTGGAGGATTTTTACAGGGAGAAGCCGGAGGGTGAATTCTGTCCGGAGCTGACGGCTGCCAGAACCCGTGTGTGGGAGGTGCTGCGTCCCTACAGGATGAAGCTTCTGCGTCTGGCACCTGCGAAGTTTATTCATTTTGGAACGACCAGGGAGATACTGGAGCTGATGAACGGAGGTGTGGATGAGTACCATTATCTGGGATGGAGCCGGAAAGTGGGCAGCAGTATCCGTAGTGATGTGTCTGGCTATAACAGTGTACTGAGCAGCAGGGCATCTGTTGGGAAGGACTGTTATCTGGAGGTTTCTTATGTGCATGGAAATTCCAGGATTGGCAGCCACAGTGTGCTCTCTTACATAGACGTGCAGGATCAGGTTATTCCTGATAATGTTGTTCTCCATGGGCTGAAGCAGAGAAACGGAAAATTTATTGTCCGTATTTTTGGCGTAAATGATAACCCCAAAGAGAACCGACTGTTTGGCAGGGATCTGGATGAACTGGAAGATACACTTGGAGTGAGACTCTGGGAGGAGAACGGACAGGCACATACCTTGTGGTCTGCTGCGCTGTATCAGGAGGCAGATACGATCCGGGAGGCAACAGATGCGGCACTGGAACTTTATGAGATTGTCACAGGAGGGAAAGATTTTGACAGATCTTTATGGACTGCAGCCTCCCACAAGTCTCTTTGCGCCGGATTTAATGAGGCGGATCCGGATGCTATCATAGCGTGGAATAAACGGATGGCAGATCTGGTAACTATGGATGGGATTGCAAAGGCAATCAGAGATCAGGTTCCTGCAGGGAGTATAAGAAAGCTGCAGTCTCTGACAAAGATTCAGAAGGAATGGCTGAGAAAGCGTCTGAGAAAAGCAGATTTCGGTGAAAAAATGCGTCTGCATTATTATTTGGGAGTGATCCTTGAGGATGAGAATGAGGTGCAGGAATGTTTCCGCATTATTCAGTCAGAGGTTCTGGAAGCGACGATCAAAAGCCTTGCTTATAATGAACAGGCAAGGATTGTTACAGATCATCATACAGTCAGACTGCCGCTCCGTGTGAACTGGGGAGGTGGCTGGAGTGATACGCCGCCCTATTGTAATGAAAAGGGCGGGACTGTATTAAATGCCGCTATTCTTTTGAACGGGGAGAAGCCGGTAGAGGTGACATTGGAGAGGATTCCTGAGCAGAAGGTGGTTTTTGACAGCCGGGATATGGATGTTCATGGAGAGTTTGACACGATTGAGCCTTTGCAGGCCACAGGTGACCCTTATGATCCTTTTGCCCTGCAGAAGGCCTGCCTTCTTGCCTGCGGAATAATTCCCAGGGAAGGACATACTCTGGGTGAAATACTGGAACGCCTTGGCAGTGGTTTTGTTATGCATTCTGAGGTAAGAAATGTTCCCAAAGGTTCCGGTCTTGGCACCTCATCTATTCTTTCGGCAGCCTGTGTGAAGGCAGTGTTTGAATTTATGGGAATCGCATATACAGAAGAAGATTTATATGCCCATGTACTGGCAATGGAACAGATCATGTCTACAGGAGGAGGATGGCAGGATCAGGTCGGAGGTATTACACCTGGTCTTAAATATATAACCTCCATGCCTGGGCTTCAACAGCAGCTTCAGGTAGCACATATAGAGCTTTCACCGCAGACAAAGAAGGAGCTAGATGAAAGATTTGTCCTGATCTATACAGGGCAGAGGCGTCTGGCGAGAAATCTTCTCCGTGATGTGGTGGGACGCTATGTGGGTAATGAACCGGACAGTTTGTTTGCGTTGGAGGAGATCCAGAAAACAGCAGCACTGATGCGCTTTGAACTGGAGCGTGGAAACGTAGACGGTTTTGCAAAGCTTCTGGATTATCACTGGGAACTGAGTAAGAAAATAGATGCCGGAAGCAGTAACACTTTGATTGAGCAGATTTTCAGCAGTATTGAGGAGCTGGTGGACGGAAAGCTGGTATGTGGTGCCGGTGGCGGCGGTTTCCTTCAGGTGATACTGAAAAAGGGTGTGACAAGGCAGATGGTGGAAGAACGTCTGAAAGAAGTATTTATGGACAGCCTTGTTGGCGTAGCTGACTGTAATCTTGTATGGGAATAGAAATTCCGAAGGAAAAAGCAGATCAGTGCATAATTGAAAAAGCTGATAAACGGAGTGCTTATCTTATCAAATAGAATAGATTGCTGCACAATCATACTTATTCCTGTATCTCTCAAATGCGGAGATACAGGAGTAATTTACAGGCTCTCTTTCTTGTCCATCTGGCAGCGTTTATCCAGGTGGCGGTTGATCAGAAGCAGGAATACAACTGTTGAGAGGACAGAAGAGATTCCGTCAGCAACAGGTTCTGCGAAAAAAGCCGCTTTTGCACCAAAGAAAGAAGGCAGGACAGCTGCACTGATCACAAAAAGAGATTTTCTGGTAACGGAGAGCGCAAGTCCTGTCTTTGGACATTCCAGGGCAGTCAGCCCGTCTACAAAGACATACTGGAAGCTTAGCGGAATGATCATCAGTGTATAGGTACGGATGACCCAGACAGAGAATCTGATATACTGTGGATCAGTGGTAAACAGAAGAACAAAGTACCGGGGAATAAACCGGGAGAGAAGGAACATGATGGTAGTAAAGATAAGCATTACTCCCAGAATGTTCCTTTCTGCGTCCTTGACCCTGTTTACGCATCTGGCACCGTAATTGTAGCTCAGGATTGCCTGTGTACCTCCGCTGATCTCGATCATAGGTGAGGTGATCAGAAGCAGATAGCTTTGAGCAATGGTGGCACAGGTGATCAGCATATCGCCCTGGGAAGCACCACCATATTTCTGGAGCACTGTATTCATAAAGATCAGGATTAGGCTGTCTGTGGCTAGGATCAGAAAAGGAGAAAATCCCAGGGAAAGGATTTTCCTTATGACTTTTAAGTTGTACTGTCCGAAGGTAATCTTTACAGGAACCTTTTTTCCCAATAAGAAGGTCATTGCAAAGATGCAGGAGAGTATCTGCGAAATAACGGTTGCAATGGCAGCACCGGAAATTCCCATATGAAAACCAAAAATAAAAATCGGGTCTGACAGGATGTTACATCCTGCGCCGATCAGTACGGTAAACATTCCCACAAGGGGGAATCCCTGACAGTTGATAAAGTAATTAAGCCCTGTAGCCATCAGTGCGAAAAAGGTACCTGTTGTATAAATAGTCAGGTAGGTATTGGCAAAGGGGAAAGTAGCCCCACTTGCGCCAAACAACATAAGCAGCTTATCTTTTAGCAGAAGAAAGCTGACAGTCAGCAGAACAGAAAAAACACTGAGCATCAGAAAAGAATTTGCCAGAACCTGTTCTGCTTTTTTGTGATTCTTTTCGCCCATTCGGATTCCCATGGTAATGGAACCTCCGATTCCTACCAGGGTGCCAAAAGAAGTGAGAAGTGTAACGATAGGACCGCATATGCCTGCACCTGCAAGAGCCAGTGCGCCATTTTCGGAAATATGTCCGATATACATCCTGTCAATAATACTGTAAAGTACATTAACAAATTGCGCGGTCATAGAAGGGATGGCAAGCTGGAGCACCAGAGTGCGTACGGGTGCCTTGCCAAGATTTGCTGTTGTGTTCATTTTAATTTTCCTCATCCATTCGACAGGGACTGCCGCACTTGCATGTGCAGCAGCCCCTGTATATTAATCATTGTCAATTTTAACAGATATGGACAGAAAAAGCTATGATTTTTGAGATATTGTCCTTGTAAAAGATATTGAGAATAGCCTCTCGGGGTCAGACCCCATGAAATCAGGCTCTCGGGGTCAGACCCCATGAAGAAGAAATGATTTTTCTCTAAAGAAACTATAAACGAAAACGAGAGCATAGGCTACTGGCGCTGCTCTAATAACTACATAAAATTTTGTGGAAGGCACATTGGGCGCTACAGGGTATGGAAAGGAGAATTATGAAAACAACATTACTTATCATGGCAGCTGGTATTGTCAGCCGCTTCGGAACAGGAATCAAGCAGTTAGAGCCGGTGGATTATGCTTTCCAGGACATTAACGATATTCCGGGGACTCTGCCGGAAGGCCGTACAAAGCCGTGGGGAACTGGTCAGGCCGTGCTTGCAGCGAAGAAGGTCATCAAGACCCCGTTCATCGTCATCAATGCAGATGATTACTATGGCAAAGAAGGTTTCAAGGCTGTTCATGAGTATCTGGTGAATGGCGGCAAGTCCTGTATGGCAGGTTTTGTGCTGAAGAACACGCTGTCTGATAACGGTGGCGTGACTCGCGGTATCTGCAAGATGGATGAGGATTACAACCTGACCGAGGTCGTGGAAACGAAGAACATTGTAAAGACCGCAGCTGGAGCAGAGGCAGAAGGAATGGCTGTTGCTGTTGATTCTCTGGTTTCCATGAATATGTGGGGCTTAACTCCTGATTTCCTTACAACGCTGGAAGAGGGATTCAAAGAATTCTTCGAGAAGGAAGTGCCGGGTAATCCACTAAAGGCAGAATATCTGATTCCTATCTTCATCGGTGAACTGCTGGAGCATGGGAAGATATCTGTGAAGGTTCTGAAAACAAATGATACATGGTATGGCATGACCTATCATGAGGATGTCGCAGCAGTAAAGGATAGCTTCAAGAGGATGCTGGAGAACGGCGTGTATAAGACTGACCTGTTCAGCGATCTGTAAACGACGATGAAAGAAACGATTGATTTACTCGGAAAGATCCTCACAAACATCCTGACTGCTCTGTATGAGCCGTTTGGATTCTCGCTCCTTCTTTCCTTCCTGGCAATGTTTTCTACCTGTATGCATATGAGCCTGCTGCAGCAGGTAAAGGATGGAAGAGCGCCATAGTGACATGGTATCAGAAATTCAAAGAGAGCGTGTTCTTTCGGAAGTTGTTTCTGTTGTTTTTTGTGACTTCGATGATTTTATTCCGAACACTATTGAACCGTAATTTGTGGATGAATCCGTTATCCAAGGTCATGGGTGGCTGGGGCATCTGGGAGACAGTGAACGGCGAGCAGAAACTTACAACTGAGTGCATAGAGAATGTGATCATGATGGTGCCGTTTAGTTCGGTAGTGATGTGGACATTCAAAGAAAAGACAGGAAACGGCTGGAAGAAGATACTGTGGTATAGCGGGAAGATAGCGTTCATCTTTTCGGTAAGCATTGAGATGTTGCAATTATTGCTTAGATTGGGTACGTTTCAGCTATCGGATATCTTCTACAATACAGTAGGTGGAATGCTCGGTGGTTTGGTGTACTATGTGACGATGAAGGCAAGAAAGCATCTGTAGTATGTGGGGTCAGACCCCATGAAGATAAGAAGATTAAAAATTATTGTGTCCTGCCTCTATAAACAGTCGTTTAAATGAAATAGATACGAATACAGAAAGGATAAGTGTAATAGTTATTACATATGGTGTAAGATGAGAAAAATTAATGAAAATTACGTATACAAAGAACCTGAAGAAATAACAATTCAGCGAAACAAAATACATAAAAATCAAAGAAATATAGAAGATTTTATAGAATTAATTGAAGAAAATAGCCAGGAGATGAAAATTCAGAAGTTGATCAAAGAAGATTTATCATTTATGGCAGATTATCTGGCGGAGCCGCATGAGGAATATATCTGCTTTTCTAATTATCCTATTGGAGATAAAATTGCAGATTTTGTAGTGCTGACATCAAGATCAAAAATGAAAGTCTGCATTGTAGAAGTCAAAGGTGCAGATTTTAAAATTGTTAAGGCCAATCACTATCAGGGTTTAAATGTACATATGAATGATGCAATTACACAATTAAAAAATCATATGGAATACATAAACAGAAATTACAGTTCATTCAGAACCCAGATACATGAAGATAAGGATAAAGCAATCAATGAGGAATATAGTGGAAATTATTTAGTGGGTCCTCGAAAAACCCTATTGGTTGACCCACAGAAGGATATAGATGTTAAATATATAGCTATAGGTGGAGTTGAAAGAGAAGACAAGTCAATTGAAGAAAGCCACGAAATTGTAAAATGTAAACCAGCAGATAATTTAGAGATAGCTTCGTGGAATTCTTTTGTGCGTAAGTTGGATGAATATCATGGACATCATCCTGTTCAATAAAAAACGCTGGACAGATTACCGGAAATCATCTAAGGAAAAAATCTCATTGTAACAGGCACGCATCAAATCCACAAATCTGGATTACCTGAATAAACTGACCAAGAGAAAGTAAAATATGTGCGGATACAGTCCTTGTAATAGGGGTGTATTGATGTTAAGATGGTAGTATGGAAGATGTGGATAAGCTGAGAAAAGAAGGTGTTACCAATGAATGAGGAAGAAAGATTTGATTTTGAGCAAAAGCACGAAGAAGACCTTCAAAGATTACGTGGCTTTCGTCTTTTAGATGATGATTTTATGAGCAAAGTATTTGAAGATAAGAATTGTGTGGAATTTTTATTGCAGATTATACTAAAACGAGATGATCTTAAAGTTACAAGTGTGAGCAGTCAATATGTAATAAAAAACTTACAAGGGCGTTCTGTTCGTTTGGATATTCTCGCAGTGGATCGACAAAATCAGGTGTATAATATTGAAATTCAAAGAGATGATAAAGGTGCAGGTGTGAAGAGAGCTAGATATAATAGTAGCTTGATTGATGCAAATGTGACAGAACCGGGTGAACAATATCAAAATTTAAATGAAACGTATGTGGTTTTTATCACAGAAAATGATGTGTTAGGAGAGAATATTCCAATATATCATGTGGATCGTATCGTTAGGGAAACAGGAAAAATGTTCAATGACCAATCGCATATTATATATGTAAACTCTCAAATAAAAGATGAAACAGCATTAGGAAAACTTATGCATGATTTTACATGTACCAATGCTAAAGATATGTACTACGAAGTGCTGGCTGACCGTGTACATTATTTTAAAGAAGATGAGAAAGGAGTGGCAATTATGTGTAAAGCTATGGAAGATATGAGAAATGAAGCAGCAAGAGAAGCAGAAAAAATGAAAGCAATTCGTATGGCTCGTTTAATGATAGAAGATGGTAAACTTAATTATGAAGATATTGCAATGTACACAGAGCTTACTCTGGAAGAAGTAGAAAAAATAGCTTTGGAAAAGAAAAGTGCATAATAAAAGACATAAAACGAATGTTTTGTTTTGTGGAACAACTATGCATCCCAGATTGCGGAGAAGTAGCAAAGAAAGCTGAAGCCGAAGCAGTATTTAAGGAGCTGCTGGCAAGCTGTACATCCAGACTGGCAAGAACAACTCTCGGGGTCAGACCCCATGAGGAAGCTTTATTTGATATTATCCGAGGAAGTATCATGAATTTATATAAACGAGACTATATAAAGAGCGTTCCTACCAAACAGGAAATGCAACTGTATGAGGGTATTTTGTGTACTGAAAGAAAAGCTGTCGGAGACAGAGGATTTGGGAAGATAAATCATAGGCGATTGTATCCAGCAGCAGTTCGACACTATGATAGTTTGTTCCCTAACAATCATATTGAGTTGTTTGATTTCCAGAACGAAGGTAATATGGAACAACTAAATGAAGAATTTTGTGCCTTGATTCATGATGCAAATACAAACGAAAGAAACGTTCTTCGCTTTATTAATCACAGACCTGCTTATCATATTATTGCTGGTGTATTTAAGTATTATAATTTTGGTCACCACGATGCATATGTCTTCCCGGAATTTGCTTTAGGTAAGTACATTGCCGATTATTTGTTGATAGGAAAAAGCTCTGGCGGATATGAGTTTGTATTTGTCGAGCTTGAACACCCTAATGGAAGAACAACCTTGAAATCTGGACACGAGGGAGAAACCTTTAGAAAAGGTACTTATCAAATTTATGATTGGAAAGCAGAAATCGAAGCACACTTTTCTGCATCGTTTGTAACGATCACCAAGTACAGCAACAAATCCTCACTTCCGAAGGAATTTTCAGAATATGATTCAAGCCGCTTCCACTACGCTGTGGTCGCAGGCTTGCGTGAGGATTACAACGAAGCTACTTATCGTGATCGTCGAAACAAAGTAACCCAGCAAAACATTCTGACTTTGCATTATGATAATCTGTACGATAAAGCCTGCGAGTTAGAAACAGCTCAATCATTTTAAATAGCAAGTGAACCGCTCATGTTAACGGTTAGGATGAACGTGTTTCTCCCATCGTTGACATGGGTACCTGTCTTTTGAAGAGAAAAGAACAAGCAAGATATGAAACCAGTATTGATGGAAAATGCCTTTGAAGCGTGGGCGGCTGCCATACGCTTTTGTGATGATAGAAAAACTCTCGGGGTCAGACCCCATGAAGACAAAACTTCTCAATAAAGAAGAAATTAAAACTAAGATGATGGAGCTTACATATATCCAGGAAAGATTAGCTGAGGAATAAAAAGTTATGGAGGAGTAACCGGCTCCTCCATCTTAGCATAGAAAATCCGGCACTTTTGGAAAAACTCTCGGGGTCAGACCCCATAAAGAATGGGAATTTATTTGAATCCAGGAAAGGATTCTTCTTTTGGACTGGCCATGTTTACAGTCCGAAATCTGTTGTTGATGCCATGCTTAAGGAACTTATATATACACAGGAAAGAATCCTATGAATAGCAGTATGAAATAATGTATGGCAAATATGAAAGGATAAATTTATGAAGAACAGTTCTGAACGCAAAAGATATAAGACGAATCCAAATTTCGATGCATATTTATTATATTCTTATATACAAATGAAAAGAAATGCATCTGATAAAAGAAGTCGCGATAAAGCAGATAAGTTGATTTATGAGTATTTGAATCTGTCTCTTATACACATCTGACGCT
>ENA-UAMT01000582-UAMT01000582.1-human-gut-metagenome-genome-assembly--contig:-NODE-582-length-16694-cov-6.492457_pt1 | contig 16694 bp, 10 predicted proteins | sample MGYA00243286_ERZ654505 | MGnify/ENA primary metagenome ERZ654505 (study PRJEB26926, sample SAMN06164656) | human gut metagenome | biome: ENVO:00009003; feature: ENVO:2100002; material: ENVO:00002003...
CGCGAGCTGGGTTCAGAACGTCGTGAGACAGTTCGGTCCCTATCTGTCGTGGGCGTAGGATATTTGCAAGGAGCTGTCCCTAGTACGAGAGGACCGGGATGGACGCACCTCTGGTGCACCAGTTGTCACGCCAGTGGCACAGCTGGGCAGCTATGTGCGGAACGGATAAACGCTGAAGGCATCTAAGCGTGAAGCCGCCCTTAAGATAAGATATCCCTTCTGTTTACAGAGTAAGACCCCTTGAAGACTACAAGGTTGATAGGCTCAAAGTGTAAGCACGGTGACGTGTTTAGCTAGCGAGTACTAATCGGTCGAGGGCTTAACCTTATTGGTTATGACTACTCCTTTTAACCAACAGCTTTTTCATTATTCAATTTTGAGGATTCGTTCCTCTTCACTTAGTCGGTGGCGTTTGAGTTGAGGTCACACCTGTTCCCATGCCGAACACAGTAGTTAAGCTCTTCTTCGCCGAAAATACTTGGATGGTAACGTCCCGGTAAGATAGGGTGCTGCCGACACCTTACTAAACAGAGAAGATAATATTCTTCTCTGTTTAGTCATATTCCTCCTTAGCTCAGTCGGTAGAGCATTCGGCTGTTAACCGAAGGGTCGTTGGTTCGAGTCCAACAGGGGGAGCCAGAGAGCTGTAGCTTTTGCTATGGCTCTTTTTTCTTATTTACTTCTTTTACATTGAAAAAGGACGAACTTTTGTGGTTCGTCCTTTGTTTGTATTATTTCTTTGCAAGATCTTTAATAACTTCTCCTGCCACGATAAGTCCCACAACTGACGGCACAAATGCCGTTGAGCCTGGAATATCACGGCGCACTGTGCATTTTCTTGCCGTACCAGGATGACAAATGCAGTCCTGACGGCATGAAATAGCCACATCTTCTATCGGTCTGATAGGCTGTTCCTCTGAGTAAACAACTTTAAGCGACTTTATGCCTGCCTTTTTAAGCTCTCGTCGCATGACTTTCGCAAGAGGGCAGACCTTTGTCTGATAAATGTCCGCCACACGGAATGCTGTAGGGTCAAGCTTGTTGCCTGCACCCATTGAGGATATAACAGGTACTCCTGCGACGTCTGCTCGCTTTATTATCTCCAGCTTGCCTGTAACAGTGTCAATGGCGTCGATAATGTAATCATACTGAGTAAAATCAAACTGATCCGCTGTGTCAGGCATATAGAAACACTTGTATGTGTTCACTTTTATGTCAGGACAGATGTCGTGAACACGCTCCTCCGCCACGTCTACCTTGTATTTTCCTACTGTTTTTCTTGTGGCAATTATCTGACGATTGATGTTGGTCAGACACACTTTGTCATCATCTATAAGGTCAAGCTCGCCTACACCGCTTCGTGCAAGTGCTTCAACTGCATATCCGCCTACACCGCCTATGCCGAAAATCGCAACCCTGCTGTTTCTGAGCTTTTCCATTGCTTCTTTGCCGAATAAAAGCTCGGTTCTTGAAAACTGATTTAGCATATAAACACTCCTGAATACTGTTTTATTCTTTTATGATAACATATCCAAGCCCTTTTTTCAAGTGCATTTTTGCCTGCTTTTATTAATTTTCTGATTGATCCTATATGTATTATATAATATCTTTGTTACAGTTTTCGACCGCATTTTCGTTGCGTTTTTATCGAAAATGTGCTATAATATTATATGTGATAATACGCAAAAAGTAATAAAAAGGATTGGTAAAAACATGGACATTAACAAGACCCTTGCGGAAGAATTTAAGCTCAGACAGGAGCAGATAGACAACACTGTTGCACTCCTTGATGACGATAAAACTATACCGTTTATTGCACGATACAGAAAAGAGCTTACAGGCTCGTTGGACGATCAGGTGCTTAGAGAGATCGCTGACAGGCTCACTTACCTGAGAAATCTCGAAAAACGTAAAGGCGAGATAATCTCTTCTATCACTGAGCAGGAGAAAATGACAGATGAGATAATGTCTGCTATCGAAAATGCAAAGACCCTTGTGGAGGTGGAGGATATCTACAGACCTTTCAAGCCGAAGCGTAAAACAAGGGCTTCGGTGGCAAGAGAAAAGGGGCTTGAACCACTGGCTGAACTTATCTTGACCCAGGATAAGAAATGCGATCCGCAGGTCGAGGGGTCAAAATTTATCAACGAGGACAAGGGCGTAAAGTCTGCGGACGAAGCTTTACAGGGTGCAATGGACATAATCGCAGAGGATATCTCTGACGACGCTGACCTGAGAAAATACATAAGAACGCTGTTTTCGCAGATAGGCGTGATAAGCTCAAAAGCGTCTGACGAGAACGCCGAGTCAGTGTACGAAAACTATTACGACTATGCCGAGGCTGTGGGAAAGATAGCAGGTCACAGAGTTTTGGCTTTGGACAGAGGCGAAAAAGAGGGTGTTCTGAAAGTATCAGTGAATGTCCCGGAGGGCGCAGGGGAGAGAGCATGCGTTTCAAAATATGTAAAAAACAAGTCAGAGTGCGGACAGCTTGTTACGGCTGCTTGTGAGGACGGCTATAAAAGACTTATTTATCCGTCCATAGAGCGTGAGATAAGGGCGGAGCTTTCGGCAAACGCTCAGGAGGGGGCAATAAAGGTGTTCTCCTCAAATCTCAGACAGCTTCTTATGCAGCCACCTGTTAAAGACACTGTTACCCTTGGCCTTGACCCAGGATATGCTCATGGTTGTAAGACCGCTGTAGTGGACGCTACGGGCAAGGTGCTTGACACTGCGATAATCTACATTACTCCGCCAAAGAAGGATACAGAGCGTGCTAAGCGTGTTCTGACGGGCTTTATAAAGAAATATGGTGTTACGACTATCTCCATAGGCAATGGCACTGCTTCAAGAGAAACGGAGCAGTTCACAGCCGAGCTTATCAAAGAAATTCCGCAGAAAGTTTCTTACATGGTGGTGTCTGAGGCAGGCGCTTCCGTTTACTCCGCTTCCAAGCTTGCGGCTGAGGAGTTTCCTGAGTATGACGTTTCACTGCGTTCAGCAGTATCAATAGCACGCCGTTTGCAGGACCCTCTTGCAGAGCTTGTAAAGATAGACCCAAAGGCAATAGGTGTTGGACAGTATCAGCATGATATGCCAAAGGCGAGAATGGACGAGGCTTTAAAGGGCGTTGTTGAGGACTGCGTAAACTCAGTAGGCGTTGACCTTAATACGGCTTCATATTCATTGTTGTCATACATATCGGGCATAAATATGACAGTTGCAAAGAATATTGTTTCCTATCGTGAGGAAAACGGAGCTTTCACCGAAAGAAAGCAGCTTATGAAAGTTCCGAAACTTGGCGCAAAGGCTTTTGAGCAGTGCGCAGGCTTTTTGAGAGTGCGTGGCGGAAAAAATCCGCTGGATAACACGGCTGTTCACCCTGAGTCATATAAGGCAGCACAGGCGCTTATTGACAGGTGCGGGCTGAGCCTTGCGGACATGGGCGACGTAAAGCAGATAGCTGAGAAAGTCAATGCAATGGGCATGAAGAAGCTTGCCACAGATATCGGCATTGGTGCTCCGACGTTAAAGGACATAGTAGGGGAGCTTGAAAAGCCTGGTCGTGACCCTCGTGACGAGCTGCCGCCACCGCTTATGAGAAGCGGCGACATTATGGAGCTTAAAGACTTGAAACCGGGCATGGAGCTTATGGGCACTGTAAGAAACGTTATAGACTTCGGAGCGTTCGTTGATATCGGTGTTCATGAGGACGGTCTTGTACATATTTCTCAGATGTGCGACAGATATATAAAGCACCCTCTTGAGGTCGTAAAGGTCGGTGAGGTAGTTAAGGTTTGGGTACTTAACGTTGACCTGAAGAAAAAGCGTATTTCGCTTACTATGAAAAAGCCTAAGGTGTAGGGATCCAAAACGAAATAAGTTGGAAAAGTCCTAAATAAGTGGGACGTTGGTCTTACACTTTTGCGGCAGACTGAAGGGCTGTGAGAACAGCCCTTTTTTGTTTGCCGCCAGGTGTGGTCTTGACGCAGGGAGCTGCGATACGCCTTATGGCTTGACCTTACGGTATAATTATGGTAATATAAAATCGTACATAGACTATGTTATAAAAGGACGTGAAAAAATGCGGATCGCAGTTTGTGATGATAATGCTGTTTTTCTTCAGTTTTTTAAATCTATGCTGGCAAATGAACTTGAATCAAGGTCGGTCAAGGCTGAAATAGAAACGTTTACCAAAGCTGAGAGCTTTTTTTACTGCCATGGGAAAAAGCCTTTTTCGGCTATATTTCTTGACCTTGATATGCCTGAAATGACCGGTTTTGAAGTCGCGCGTCAGCTGGGTCAGAATGGTAATTGCTTCGTGATCTTTGTGACAAGTCATCAGGAGCTGGTTTATGACAGCTTTAATTTCAGACCGCTGAATTTTATCTGCAAAGATCCTGACGCTGATGTTATGAAGGATAGGCTCCATATGGTAGCAGGACAGTTGACGGACGCACTGAAGCAGGAAAAGACAGTGGTTTTGGAGAATAGGGAGCAGGGAAGGATCTCTGTAAAGCTTCGGGATGTAACTTATATAGAGAGCAATAGCCACAGCATCATATATCATTTTGCAAATAATAAGGATACTATTGCAGTCAGAGATAGCATTGGCGAGATAGAAGAAGCTTATCGTAAATTTGATTTTATACGGGTGCATAAAAAATATATCGTCAATCTGAAATATGTTTTTAACATAAGCCGTTCAAATGAAACAGTGATCTTCAAAAGCGGTTCAGAGCTTCCCATGAGCCGAGGATATAAGAATGCAGTTGACGACGCTTTGACTGAATATCTGAGGAGAAAGTGATGACTATTACATTGTGGACGATATTTGAGATCTTGATAAACTTTTATCAGGGCGGTCTGGAAACATGGTTTATATATAAATTTCTTACGCCAAGATCTCATGAAAGGGCTAAGATATGGGCTGTTATATTTGCCGTTTGTGAAGGCTGTCTGGTCACTGCTTTTAATTATTTCACTGTATTTGAGGGCTTTGGAAGTGCTTTGTACTGGGCAAGTCTGCTTGTTTTTGCGTTTTGCTTTTTTAGTGACAATGCAGTAAAGAAATTTCTTTCCATATCCCTCTCGCAGGTTGCGATCTTGTTGATAACGTCATTGGAACTAAATGCTGTATCGTCATTTTTTAAAATATCCCTCAGGGAGCTTGTGGTCGAACAAAGCTTGCTTAGATTTGTGACGCTTATAATGATCCAGATCTCTATATTCATTGTATTTAGATTAATACTGATGGCCTTTAAACACACAGATGATTATACGGCTTCAGATTGGGTTACGATAATTGCAGTGCTTATTATTTCGTTTTCTCTCGTTATGGTAATACATGAACTGTCCCTGTCGGCAGACGATGGCCATAGGCTGTATATAAATCTGTCATATATGCTTGTCTTTGTTCTTAATATACTTATATTCTGGATAATAAATTCTTTGATAAAAAAGAATCGGAAGCTCAAGGAAATGGAGATAGTCAAACTAAGAGAGCAGTATCTTGAGCAGTTTATCGGAAACGCCGAGTCGCAATATGACGCCATGAGAAAACTAAGGCATGATATAAAAGACAAATATGAAACGGTTAATGAACTGTTGAAAGTCCAAAAAATAGATGAAACGAGAAAATTTATCTCAGAAAGCTTTGACCTTATCGGGAAGTCGGAGTCCTATGTTAAAACGAAAAATAATATTGTAAATGCTATCGTTAACGCAAAGCTTACGATGGCTTCTTCCTTGGGGATAAAAATATCATGTATAACAGTTTCAGATTTTGAGGGAATAAAGGGAACTGACCTTTGCGACCTGTTGAGCAACACGTTGGAGAATGCTATAACGGCATGCAAGGAAATTGCCGACGACGCAAATAAATTTCTGTATCTGAAGATCGACCGAGAAACGGATACATATACGTTTTTGATAAAAAATTCAATAGATCATTCTGTTATGGATAGTAATCCAAGGCTTACGACCACAAAGGCTGATAAAAAACAGCATGGTCTGGGAACCTCAATAATCAGAGAGATAGCAAGAAAATATAACGGCAGATGCGATTTCTATGAGTCGGAGGGAATGTTTTGCTGTCAGGTAACATTGATGGCAGATACAACGGTCCTGAACTAATTGTTCCGGACCGTTGCTGCATTTCGTGACAAAAACCTGCAACTCATTCCAAAAAGCTTGACATATTGCTGTTATTCTAGTAAAATTCAAATTAGGGTAAGACAAAAGCGAGGCGATAGTTTATGGATCTTGTTGTATCGGGTATACTTAATTTTTTGACCGAGCAGGAAGCTATCGGCAAAGCAGATGAGGTACAGGATTTTTATCGGTATGGCATAGAAATAACTATCTCATCAATGTTAAACATTGTGCTTGTATTGCTTATGGGAGCATTAACAGGGCATTTGCTGGAAAGCGTAATATATTTGGCAGTGTTTATTGCTGTCAGGGTTATTACCGGAGGGTATCATGCAGATACATATTTCAGATGCAATCTGCTGATGTGTTCAACATTTATTGCTACAGCTTTTCTTAATGACAAGGTATGCGGATATATAAATATATGGGTAATAGCTGCCTTTGTGGTGTTTGAAGAGATAATAGCTTTTGTATTCTGCCCTGTGGAGAACAAAAATAAGCCTATAGAAAAAGATAAAAAGCCAAAGTTCAAAGCGATGGGAATGATAGTTTTTCTGTTGCTTGATCTGTTTGGCGGGGCGATTATCAATAGATATCAGATGGTTGGATCTATGATCCTGTTAACAAATCTATTAATTGCAGTTTTAATAATATCAGCGAAGATCAAAGAAAAGAGGTGTGATAAGAATGAGATCATTTAAGAAATTGCTTGCCAGCCTTATTGCCAGAGCAACTAAGAGAATGGGTATAGCTGCCTGCGGATGTGCATCAATGTATGGTGGCTATCAAACTAAAGAGCCAAAAAACATTTACAAGAATTAAGCGTAAAGCTACAAGAATTACGATAAGCATTACAAAGTCTTTATCATTTCCCCTTTAAATCTTGTGATACTTGTAAATGAGGTAACATTGGCAGGAAAATAACTTCCTGCTGGTGTTACCGTTTTTTTATTTGTAGTGAGTTCAAGCTTTTGACAGTGAGTAAATTTGCTTTTAGGCACAAAAAAATTCCGCCCTACAAAAGGATGCGCTGTACTATTCGGTTTTCAAAGAACGGGCGGAGGCTATAGAGAAAGCCCCCTCACTTTCCATGCCGAAAAGTTGAGGGGGCTACAACCAAGTTTTTTACTTGCTGAGCGCTATTGAAACTGTGCCGGAGATCGCCGTCCCCGTTCGGTTGGGGATACACGGTCAGAATGTGGGTGTCGCTTGCCGCCTTTCGGAAAGGGACTTGCTGCCAAGCCCGCTTTCAGGACAATAGGCGGTGGCGGAATGATCCGTCACCGCCTATTGTGTTTAGGCTATTTCGATTTCGGAAGCGTCGGCTTATTCAACCTCGGATTTCTTTCTCTTTTTGCCGCTTACGCCCAGCAGAGTCAGAACGCCGCACAGAGCAGCCAGCCAACCGATGTGGTTGCTGCTGTCACCGGTCTGAGGACACTTGGTGGAGTCGTCATTTCCTGGCTTATTGGTGTTATTATCACTGCTGCCTGTATTGTCGGTGTTGTCGCCGTCGGGGAGCTTGTCGATGACCGTATTCTCGCTGCGCTTGGCGCCGCAAACGGTGCATTCCTCGTGCTTGATGCCGGTGGCCTCCTTGGTAGCGGCCTTGTCGATCGCCCACTGGAAGTTGTGTGCTGCCGTGTCGGCCTTGTCGCCGCACTCACACTCATGCCAGTGGTTGGTGCCGTCATACTTCCACTCTGTACCGTAGCTGTGGGTATGATTGCTGCCTGTTGCAGGGATCGGTGCGGTTTCAAGAACCTTCTTGCAGACGGTGCATTCCTTATGCTTAGCGCCGTCGGCGGTTTCGGTAGCTGCCGTGTCAACGATCCACTCGCTGGCACTGTGAGCCTCAATATTGGCCTTATCGCCGCACTCGCACTCATGCCAGTGATCGGTGTCGTCATACTTCCACTCGGTGCCGTAGCTGTGGGTATGGCTTGGAGGCGTATCCTTATAGGTTGCCTCGAGCTTCACATCATTGCCGGGCATGGTGAAGGTGGTAGTTGCCTTGGTGACGTCTGCCAGAGTGACATTGCCCTCCAGCACGACCCACTTGTCAAAGACCTTGCCTGCCTCCGGTGCGTCCGCCGTAACGGTCACAACGGTGTTCTGCGCGATCTTGTCCGTGATAGGTATCCCTGCGGCAAGGGAGGCTGTGCCCTTGATGACCGTGACAATGTATCCGGTCGCAGCGGAGTTCTTTACGAACCTTGTCTCGCCGCAGTCGGCACGCTGGCAGGTGTAGAGAATCCCTTCGCTCTTGCCCTGTTTTGCGGGTTTGCCGCCGTCCCAGTCGTGGCTGAGCTTATTAATGACATGACCGTAGCGGATAATCTGTCCGCAGCCGGCTGTGCACTGCTGGTCACCACTATAGCCTGAGGTGGTGCATCCTGGCTTAACCTCATTGATCAGCTTGTAGTTATCGGCAATTTCGTGGAGGGACGGGGTTGAGACGCCCTTCTGTGCGATCCTGTCGCACGCTGAGCAGTACTGGTTTCCGGAATAGCCCCTCTCTGTACAGGTCGCCGTTCTTACATCCCGCAGTTCAAGGGGACCGCTATGCCTGAAGTCGCCGGTCTCGCCCTTTACGGTGCCGCCGCAAGCCGTGCAGCGGTAGTCGCCCTCATAGGCGCGGTGTCGGCAGTCGCCCGATTTGGCGTTATAGCGTTTGCCGCCATGGCTCGCGTCTGTGGTTGCCGAGTTGGCCGTGCCGTAGTAGTACAGCGGCTGCAGTGGACCGGTATGACTGGCGTTTGCAGGTGGGTAGATATCCGAACCGGCACTGATGACATGGCCGCAGTCTGCGCAGGCGGTGTCGCCGGTATAGCCCTTACGGTCGCAGATCTGCTCCTTCGCATTGAGCACCGTGGTGCCGCCGCTGTGGTCACAGCCTGCATAGACAGGCTCAAAGAAGAAATTGCCGCCGCCAGGGGCACCCATGGCGCTGAACTCTGGGATCGTGCAGCCCCACTCGAGGGCGGAGCCGTTGGTCACCAGCTTGAACAGGGTCTTCGCCTCATTGGTATTCCAATTTCTAGTAACAGGTATGATGTCATACTCATTGTATTCGCGGCGATACTCCACCTTCCAGCCGATGGCTTTCTGACCGGTTCTCTCCTCGGGATAAAGCCTGATCTTGTCGCCGGGCTTGACGATCATACGGGTTGCCCGACCATTTTTCACCGTCACAAGGGCGGTGTCCTTTGTCCAATCGCCGTCAATTTCTTTCGTCTCTTTGTATTCGCAGACGCTGCATTCAGCTTCCATGCCGCCTTTATCGCCCTCGGTATCAGGGTTTTTGACCACATTCCAGCGGCCCCAGCTATGGGGAACCATGATGAACTCTTCGCAGCCGGGAACCTTGCACTTTTCGGGGTGGGCATAGCCGGATTCAAGGATGAGCTGCTCCACCGTCTTGGTCGAGCCGCCGATGTTGAAGGTATACTCATAGATACTGTCGAAGCCGGTGCAGTCCCAGTTCCAGCCGTAATCATGGACATGGCTCTTCACAGGAACTATATAGTCGCAGACGGAACATCTGAGCACATCGACTCTGCCGCCGCCCACTGCGTCATAGCTAATGTCAAGCACAAAGGTATGCGGGAAGATGCGCTCCTTGGAGCCGGTGGTCATATAATGTGGTTCGTAAGAGCCTGCTTCAAACAGGCACGGGAGCTTGTGGCCGTCGCATTTCGGGTCGCCGCCCACGACACCGTCATGGGTAACCCCATGCTTATCGACCCAAGTGACATTGTATTTCGGCGTTCTCTCGCTGTCTTCCGTGGGTACACGCACACCCGCCTGCTTGTGGCTGTAGGCATGGGTGGCAGTCAGCTTTGCCTCCGCCGTTTTCATGGTGTCGGAAGGGTTGCCCTTTCTGCCGATGACGCAGTAGTAGGAGTAGTCCTCTATGCAGGCCTGGGTGGAAACCGGCATCTTCAGTGTGGAGGTCGTCACACCCGTGTAAAACCTACCCTCCGGCAGCTTGTAGGGCGCCGCCGTGGGATTCTCATTATTCTTCCGATACCACTGATAGGTCAACTCGTCGCCCTTCAGGCTTCTTGCCGAGACAGAGAAGGTGACCGGGTTATTTTCATAGAACAGCAGGCCGTTTTCCGGCTCTTCGTTATAATCATCGTAGATAGAGGTCTTACACTTGACGCCCCTCGGCTGGCGGTTGATGACGATGGAACTGCCGCTGATGTATCCACAGACCTTGCACACGCCCTTGGCGTCAAATTCATGGTTGGCGGCATTCAGCTTTTTATCGTCACAATAGCGGCAGGGGTGCCAGTGCTGCGTTCCGTCAGCCTCCCAGGTGGCGGAGGCTATGTGGGTATGTCCGGCGCCGGAATGCTCCGTCTTCAAATGATCCTCAAAATCAGAGTCGCTGAAGCACCAGTCGTCATGATCGCAGCCCATAGCGCTTACGGCATCTCGGCAGCAGTCCTTGCAGCGCTGATCGCAGCCGTCCTCGCAGGGATCGCTGTCGTGGAAGCACAGGCCGCAGTCCTCACAGAAGTGATCCGCATAGTCAGTGTCCATTGCGCACATTCCCTCGGAGCAGTCGGAGTTGCCCTCGCAGCACTCATTGCACATCTCGCAGGTTTCGCAGAACTCGTCCTCGTCCTCCTTATCTGTGACCCAGCCGTCGCAGCCCTGACAGATGTGCTCGTCCCATTCGGCGCTTTCCACGCAGGTCTCGCCGTCCGGGCAGCCGCCACTCTCGGAGTTATCTCGGCAGCACTCCAGGCACAGACCGCAGTCCTCGCAGGACTCCTGGTTCAGCAGGCATTCCTCGCACTGTTCGCAGGCCGTGTGGCAATCGATGCAGTGGATGACACCGGTATCATCGTCGTCCACGCACTCGTCCACCGAACCGAAGCAGGCGTTACACAGCGAGCAGTGCATCGGGTCGCTGTCATCGTTTGCGCAGTCATCGCAGAATCCGCAGGAGTCGCAGATGGTTATGGAGCAGCATGGACCCTTATGGCATTCGCCGCACAGCTGGTCATCCTCGCCGATGTAGCACTTGGCGCAGGTCGAGCAGTGCGTGTCCTCCATGCAGTCCGCGCATTTATAGCACGTCTCGCACCAATAGGGCGTGTCTCCAAAGCACACACCGCAGTCGTTACAATGGGTTTCAACCCAGCACTCATAGTTACAGTCAATGGTGCAGAACAGGCAGTCACACATATACTCGCTGCCAAAATGGTAATGGTTGCAGTTAGGACAATCGAAGCCGTCATCGTAGTCGTCCCAAAAGGCATGGGCGGGAAGCTCCAGACTCGGCATCAGTGAGAGCAGCATCACAAGCGCCAACAGGACGCTGGCGACGCGCCTTCGTTTATTCGTTTTTGTCATACTATTATTCCTCCCTCATAATTATTTTGAAGATTTTTATGCTTTTTGTGTTGCCTGATTTAAACACTGTCGATGACCGAAGCAAAGTAGTTTTCGGATACCGAACCGAAGAGAAAAGCGTCTATCAGACCCTCGCGCTTTGCCTGCCGTACCTTTTCGGTCAAATCTTCATCTGTATCATCATCCACAAAGAGAATGACACGACAGCTTTCCGTGTTCCGTTTTACCTTGTCACGGATCGCCATTCGTTCTTTGAACATCCAGGGCGAATACGCCTTGACCTCCATTAAAAGCACATCCGGTCGATGCGTTTTGCACCACTCGGCGGTTGCGTCCGGCGACTCGGAAATCACAACTTGGCAATCGTCCAATTTTTGCATCAGCATTCGCTCCATGGTGTGCGCATGGATATCGCTTTGAATGTCCAGAACGATTTTTTTCATCATTCATCACCACCTTCTAAAAGCACAATCCTAATCTTACACTATTTATTATACTGATTTTTTGGCGTTTGTCACTGGCACTTGTGCCAGTAACAGAAGAAAAATCCCGATTTTTTCAAAAAAATTTTGCCTTTTGGGCGCGAAAAACCCCTTGACCGTACAGCCAAGGGGTTCAGTTTTGCTTATTCGTCTTTTAAGGTGATCACCATGAGCTTGTTTTCAATGGCGGTTGCAACCAGCGCTTCTCTGCTTTCAAAGCCGCTCTTTTCCACCATATCGTCCAGGTTCCAGCGAACGCCGTTTTTGGAGATGCCCAGCTTATCGGCAATTTCCTGATAGGTAAAGCCCTTTATATAAAGGCGTAGGATGTCTAACTGCCGGGGCGAGAAGACATCGGACATCGTACCCTCCATTTCAATGGCCGGAGCGGTATCGGGGAATACCTTTTCGCCTGCCAGAGTGCGCTTTACCACACTCATCAGCTCCTCTGTTCCGTGGTCCTTATACCACAGGCTGTCGGCAGCACCCATTTTGGCTCTTTGCAAAACTTGGGGATCGACAAGCGAGGTAGCCACAACGATTTTGATTTGCGGAAAAGCCTTTTTGATGCGCTCTGCGGCGGCAAGACCGGAATGCTTATGCTGCGTCTGCACATCCATAAGGACGAGCTTTACGGTGGCGTCGCAGTGCTTTTCCGCTTCAAAGGCGTCACGGAAAACGCCGACAAGATGAAACTCGCCGTCTGCCGCAAGACGATCGACAAAGTGCTTTTGGATGTATAGATCATCTTCTACAAGTATGGTGTTTATCATAGGCTGATCTCCTTTGCGGGAATCGTAATCAGAAGAGCAAAGCGTGGATTGTGTGAAATATGCATTTCACCGCCGGAGCTTTCAATACTGCGGCGAAGCGTTGACAGGCCGCTGCCCTCCTTTATCGGCTCTGTGGGTATTTTGCCGTTGTTGGTTATGGTAACATCATAGCGTTCGCCGCGCTGGGCAATGCGGATATATACCTCATTCCCGTCTGCGTGCTTGATGCAGTTGGTCACGCACTCCTTGGCGGCAGCAACGGTCAGCTCCTCGGCTGCGGTATCACGGGGCAGGTAGCCGTCGATTTTTACAGCCACGCCAAGCTGCTGTGCGGTTCTTTTTACCTCGTCCATTGTGCTGACAGAGGTGACACGGTTGCTTGCCAGCATACCGATGGCATTTTGCAGCGCCTCAAGCTTTCGCTCGGTATCCTCTCCGCTGTCTATGATGTCACGGATGGTCAGGAGGCTTCGCCCGATGGTATCGTGAATATAGACCTTTAGGTCAAGGCTTTCTTTCTCTTTGACATCGTTCTCCATGCGAGCGTACATCTTCCTGAGCTTTCGATTGACTTCTGCCAGTTCTTCATTTATTTCCTCTTGCTTTTGGTAGCCGTTATACAGCTCGGTTACATTGTGCGCCGTTATCTGCTGCCAGCGGTCATCGCTGTCCACGGTGATATTTTGTGTGCGAAACTGCCAGACGGTCTTGTCGGGCAGGATGTAGCAATCATCCTTGACGGTTACGGATCTGTCCGGTACGTTCAGGGCATTTTCCATATCGCTTTTGATCTGCAGCTCGTGGCCGCAAAGGGCAAAGGAGAGCCTGCGCATACGGTTGTTGCACAGGATGATCCTGCCGTTCGGGTCGGCAAAGCAGATGCCCATAGGCAGCTTATCGGTTGCTTCCTTAATGGAGAACGGCGAGAGCTCGTTCTTTTTACGGCGGTATTCCTGCGGCAGAGCAATGGCAAAGTGAACTGCCGCAAGGAAAATGGCGGTGGCAAATATCAGCCATGGTGCGTCCAGCAGAAATGCGTCCCCGATATTATCGGGATCTGCCTGAGAAACGGAGAATAGCAGTGGGATCATCACCGCCATAACCGCCAGACTCAGCAGGCTGCGCACCGGCTTATTGCTGCGAAGAAGCTGATACATAAACAGCCCGATCTCAAGGACGATCTCCACAAGCATGATAAACGGCAGCATGGTCTGCCAAAATTCAGAAAGGGAAGAAAATGCACTCATTTCCTGTCACCTTCTTTCGCTTCAAATACAAGGTGCTGGTATTCCTCGTCATCCTCTTTTTCACAGCAGATATTGTCTCCGCTTACCAAAGCGGAAAGGTCGGCTTTGCAGCACACATTCAGTGACAAGCGCAAGCCGTTTGCCTTTATGAGGCTTACCTGTATGCCTGTTAAATTCAAAATGTCGGCTTCAATAACCGATTCATAAAAATCAAATACAGCAGTCGCCGTTTTGCCGGAGAGCATGGAAAGAGACTCGTCCACATAGAGCGAGCTGCGGACGCCCAACAGCTTCAGCGTTTGGAGGGACTCATTGAAGGCACGGTGGAGTTCCGTTTCCGCTATTTTAATATCTCGGTCGGTAAGGAGCGTCAGATGCTTGCGGCGTTTAATATAGCTGCACAGCACGGCAATCTCGGCAAGGAGCGTTTTGGCACTGTCGGGATCGGTGCTTGAGATTCGGCGGTATTCCTTAGTGAGCTCTGCAATGCGGTCGATCTGCGTCTGCGTAGCGGAACGCAGAAGATCATACAGGCGGTTTTGCTCCTCCACCTTGCGGCGCTTGGCTTCACGCTTGTATTCATAACGGAGCATTTCGTTCCTGTCGGCAAGCTCGTCTGCAAGAAGCTCGGAGTCCTCCTTGATGTCACGCAAAGCCGACACATCCTCTGTCCATACGGCATAGCCGCCATCAATGGGCATGGTGTGAACGGTCAAGCCGCCCATTGTGACCGGGCTTTGCTCGGCTTTTTTCATCGTTTCCTTTGAGATAGGCGCAGTGTTTACAGCTGCATACCGAACGGTAAAGTCCTTGTCGGTGATCTCTGCCGATGTGCCGACAGAGGAGGCAAACAAGTCCACATAACGGCTGTTTGAATGTATATATCCACAGGCGATGCAAAACTCAAAGGTCAGAATATACATCACACTTTGGAATGCGGCAATATCGCCGAACAAGTGGAGCAGCCAATCCGCACCTGCATAGTAAAGCACGCTGTAAACGATCGTCAGCAGCATAGGAACAATGGGCAGAAAGTGGAGCCTTCCTTTTTGCACACGGCATTTTAAAAACATAATTACGAGTGCGGCAAAGGCACACAGCACCTGCCAGCCTACAATAATGAAGTAGCCTATCGAATAGCCGTTGTTTTTGTCTGTCCACACGGCGGCGTCCTTAGGAAAGGTAAATACGAATTGGTGCAGGTCATTTGTGAGCACGAGCAGAAGCAATGTGCCGGAGATGATCCACAGAATCGACATTCCCTTGGGGAATTTGTATTCGTCCGGCTTTCCCAATGACATGGCGATCAGCAGCGCCAGCATAGGCACAAACAGCATGGGCAGATAGAACAGATACCACAAGTAACGGACGGCATCCGGCTGCCAGAATATAAAATACTTTGCCGAACGGACTACCATCCATATGATGAGCAGTACTGCGGTGACCGTCATAAACCTGCACACCTGCTTTTGCACGATCCGCTGACGGACGGAGAGCCCCCAGGCGGCGAACAGACCGATATAGATAAAGCTGCGCAGATAGGAAAACAGCATCGGGTAGAAGCTGCCCCTGCCCACAATTCGGAAGCAATATGCCAGTATCACGGCAAGTACAGCGATGCCGCTTGTTATGATAGTATTCTTTTTCTGTTCGGTCATAAACAGACCCCATTTCGCCTTCATTCGTTTTTGTTTACCTTTGGGTAGCAAAAAAGCCCGATATATTCGGGCTTTTCGCAGGAGACATCTTTTTTGTCTCCGCATTATGGCGTTCCCGAGGTGATTCGAACACCCGACCTACCGCTTAGGAGGCGGTCGCTCTATCCGGCTGAGCTACTGGAACATGACAGAAACGGTGCACGGTTCGTTGGAACGTGTCCGTTTCCGATCAAAAAAAAGTTTATGCCTTTACGCCGTACTGTTCCCGATATGCCAGCATTGCGTCCAGATGTTCCTTGCCCGGAATGACCTCATCGCGGATTCCCTGAATGATGTCCTCCATGTTGACGATAGAATATACCGGAACGCCGTACTTTTCATAGACAGCCTGTACTGCGGACTTTTCGCCCTCCAGTGCACGCTCCATACGGTCTACAGTGATGACCATGCCGGTGATGTCCACATCAGCAGCACTTTTCAGCTTCGGATACACTTCAGCCATTGCCTTGCCGGAAGTCATAACGTCCTCGATGATAACGACCTTTTCGCCGTCTGTCAGCTTCTTGCCCACAAACATGCCACCCTCGCCGTGGTCTTTGACCTCCTTGCGGTCGAAGCAGAAGTTGACATCTTTCTGGTACTTGTCCGCCAGAGCCACTGCCGCAGCTGCTGCCAGCGGAATGCCCTTATAGGCAGGACCGAACACGGTTTCCACCGGAATGTTGTGCTCGGCAATGCAGGCTGCATAATAGCGTCCCAGTTCCATCAGCTGGGCACCGCTGTGATAGTTGCCGGCGTTGATGAAATACGGTGCTTTTCTGCCGCTTTTCAGGGTGAATTCCCCGAACGTCAGCACGCCGCAGTCTACCATAAAACGCAGGAATGATTCTTTGTATGTCATCAGTTGGTTCTTCCTTTCTGTTAATCCATGCACACAGCGTTGCCGCTGTCCATACTATTATTACTGTCTCTTATACACATCTGACGCTGCCGACGAAGCTAGAAGTGTAG
>ENA-UAMT01000618-UAMT01000618.1-human-gut-metagenome-genome-assembly--contig:-NODE-618-length-15889-cov-4.545661_pt1 | contig 15889 bp, 14 predicted proteins | sample MGYA00243286_ERZ654505 | MGnify/ENA primary metagenome ERZ654505 (study PRJEB26926, sample SAMN06164656) | human gut metagenome | biome: ENVO:00009003; feature: ENVO:2100002; material: ENVO:00002003...
ACGAGATTAGCGAGTGTCTCGTGGGCTCGGAGATGTGTATAAGAGACAGTTTTTCGACTGCTCAAAATTCATTCCCCACGAGATATCACCCGGTATCACCACAGTGTCCTCAGGACGAACTTTGTTCTGCCAGTTTGTTTCAAGCTTTGTCACATAATCAGACCAGCCACCGAATATATCCATTGGTTTATCTGTACCCAGCGACAAATGCAAGTCGGCAATGGCAAATAGGCTCACGGTTTTTCCTCCATTCCAGAAACTTCATGTATTATCCCGACCACTCATGCACATACTACTTTTGCAGCAAAAAGCTGCGGAAGGAGCGATGTACAAATGGAGAAGGATAGAATTTACGGTATCCACTGCAACGTAGACAACTGCGTTTACAACAGCAACAACTGCGAATGTACCGCAGGCAAGATCAATGTAGGCTGTACCTGCACCGACCCTAACTGCTGTGACGAAACAGAGTGCAAGACCTTCAAGGCAAGAGGCTAATTCCCCTCGCCATGGTCAGTGGACATACGCTGTGCGCTGACCTCCGCCCGACAATAGTCGGACGGGTACATAAAGGCTGCTGCCTTAGATACCCAGAGCTGAGTAGATGTAGTCCTTCATATCAGCCTTGTCGATCACCTTTGTGAATCTTACTTCCTTATCTTTAAGCGCAGCAAGTGAAGTAGGAACAGGTATCTTTGAAACCTCGGCAAGCTCGTCAACAAGACCGAACTCGTCAGCGTTTGTATCCTTACCGATAGCTGCAAGAACTGAGCCTGAGAACTTATATGGGCTTGCTGTTGAAGCGATAACAGTCTTTGTCTTGTCGCCTGTAGCAGCCGCATAGTCCTTGTACACCTTAACTGCAACGGCTGTGTGAGTGTCGCAAGTGTAAGAATACTCGTCATAGATCTCCTTAATGCAAGCCTTTGTCTGCTCATCGTCGCAGCAGCCTGCATAGAACTCGTCAGCGATAGCCTTCTTCACTTCGTCTGTTACCTCATATCTGCCAGTCTTGGAAAGGCTGCCGAACCACTCTCTTATCTGAGCGTCGTCAGAGCCGCTGAGGTGATAAAGAAGTCTTTCAAGGTTAGAGGAAATAAGGATATCCATAGAAGGTGAGATAGTTGTATGGAACGGACGGTTTCTGTCATAAATACCTGTCTTTATAAAGTCTGTGAGGACGTTATTTGCGTTTGAAGCGCAGATAAGCTTATTAACAGGAACGCCCATATGCTTTGCATAGTAGCCTGCGAGGATATTACCGAAGTTGCCTGTTGGAACAACTATATTTATCTTGTCGCCAAGCTCTATCTCGCCGTCAGCAACAAGCTGAGCGTATGTAGATACATAGTAGATTATCTGTGGTGCAAGTCTGCCCCAGTTGATAGAGTTTGCAGAGGAGAACATCATGCCGTTCTCAGCAAGCTTGTCGGCAGTTTCCTTGCTTGTGAAGATAGTCTTAACACCTGTCTGAGCATCGTCAAAGTTGCCCTTGATTGCACAAACGCCGACGTTGCCGCCCTCCTGAGTTGTCATCTGCTTTTTCTGCATAGCTGAAACGCCGTCCTCAGGATAGAACACGAGTATCTCTGTACCCTCAACGTCCTTGAAGCCCTCGAGAGCAGCCTTGCCAGTGTCGCCTGATGTAGCAACGAGGATAACTACCTTCTTGTCAACGCCAAGCTTCTTGATAGAAGTTGTGAGCAGATATGGAAGTATCTGGAGAGCCATATCCTTAAATGCACAAGTTGGACCATGCCACAGTTCAAGCATATAAGTGCCGTCAAAAAGGTGAGCAAGCTCTGCAATATTGTCAGTGTCGAAATTCTTTGTGTTGTAAGCACCCTCTACACAGTAGCGTATCTCAGCCTCTGTGAAATCTGTGAGGTACTTTGAGAAAACGAAAAATGCTCTCTCAGCGTAGCTTTTTTCGCCAAGAGCCTTGATATCATCAAGTGTTATGGCAGGTATCTCAGACGGAACGAAAAGACCGCCGTCCTCAGAAATGCCCTGTGCTATCGCCTGTGCAGACGAAACCTTTACTTCGCTGTTTCTTGTACTTTTGTAAAACATAAACAACAACCCTTCTTGTTTTAGATGTCCGACAGGTGTCGGCTATTTACAGACCATTTGTTCAGATAACGTCTAACATTCCACGTCACGGGCGAACAGTGTTCGCCCCTACAGACACAGTTCGTTCAGCATATCCGACCCATGGTCTTTATTTCATACTTGCATCAAAAGCGTTCACATAATATCTCAGCTTTTTCACCTTTCCGCCCTCAGTTTCAACTGTGGCAACATCAAATCTGCATTGCAAAGGCTGTTCAACATTTTGCAAATAAGCCTGCGCAGTTCTGATGATGAGCCGCTGTTTTCTAAGGTCAACAGCTTCCTCCGCTGAGGTCATAGAGCCTATGGTTCTTGTTTTCACCTCAACAAAAGCTATGATATCCGCTTTCTTTGCGATTATATCTATTTCACCGCCTCTGACGGTAAAATTCCTCTTTATTATCTCATACCCGTGTCTTACAAGAAAGCCGCAAACTGCGTCCTCCCCGATATTGCCCGCCTTTCGGCGCTGGGTATGGTCAATGCCCATTTTTCTTTGCATAATACTTTTTGAGAAAACTCATTCTATGTATCCCACATGGTCCATACTGGTCTATCATCTCATAGTGGAGCTTTGTGCCATAGCCCTTATGCTTCTCAAACCGATACTCAGGATATTGTTCAGCCATTTGCTCCATATACCTGTCCCTTGCGACCTTTGCAAGAATTGAAGCCGCCGCCACTGCCTGACTTTTGGCATCTCCTTTTACCACCGCTATGGCAGGACACTCAAGCCCATCAGGGGTCTTGTTCCCGTCTATAAGGCAAACGTCAGGCTTTGTATCCATATCCTCCACCGCTCTTTTCATTGCAAGCATTGCGGCGTTAAGTATATTTATATCCTCTATCTCTTCCACGGTTGCGGTCTGTATAGAAAAGTCAACTGCTTTTTCCATTATCTCATCAAAAAGCTCCTCACGCTTTTTCGCTGTAAGCTTTTTGCTGTCGTTTATCCCCTCTATAACTGTGTCCTTATCAAATATCACAGCCGCCGCAAACACATCTCCTGCAAGAGGACCTCTGCCAGCTTCATCGCAGCCGCACACCACGTTATAATCTTTTCTTATCTCGTTGTCAAACTCGCTGAGCGTCATATCAATACCCCTTTGGCTTTTCAAGAGTAAGTCTGCCGAGAGTACCGTTTCTGAACTCGTCCATAACTGTAATGGCTGCCCTTTCGGTATTTATCTCTCCGCCAGAAACTAAAAAGCCACGCTTTCTGCCTATTCTTTCAAGAAGCTCAAAACCTACCACACAGCCGATAGTTTCCTCGTCGGCAGGCTCTATATCATCTGTTCTGATGCCATAACGTTTCTCGATAAGCTCAGGGTAGTTCTCTTTCAAAAACTCAAGCAGACGGCAGGCGAGATATTCCATGTCCATGATATCGTCCTTGACTGCACCTGTAAATGCGAGCCTTTCGCCAACAAGCTTATCCTCAAACTTAGGCCACAGCACACCCGGCATATCCAAAAGTTCAAAGCCCTCGTCAAGCTTCACCCACTGTTTACCTCTTGTAACACCGGGTCTGTCCTCAACTTTTGCAAGCCTTGACCCTGCAAGTCTGTTTATAAATGACGACTTGCCAACGTTTGGTATACCCACTATCATTATTCTTATAGGTCTGCCAGACATACCCTTGGCATTCCATTTCTCAATATCGTCCTTTAAAAGCTCTTTGAGCTTTCCATAAAACTTACTTACGTTTTTGCCACTCCTACAATCTGTAGCAAGTGCTGTGATTCCCTGTTTTGCATAATAGTCGAGCCACATTGCCGTTACTTCCGGATCGGCTGAATCAGCCTTGTTGAGAAGCACAAGCCTTGGCTTTGAGCCTACGATACGCTTCATTTCAGGGTTTCTGCTTGAAAACGGGATACGAGCGTCAGTTATTTCCACCACTGCGTCCACAAGCTTTAGATTTGACGCCATTATGCGGCGTGTTTTTGCCATATGTCCAGGAAACCACTGAACGTGAGATACTTCGCTCATATCTTCCTCCTTACTCTAACTCAATCTACCTTACCAACGCCCTCATCATTGCCTGCCGCAAATCGAAACAGCACTCTGCCGACTATCTCGTCATAAGGCACATATCCTATTACACGGCTGTCTGTGGAATGATTTCGGTTGTCACCCATTACAAAGCAACATCCCGCAGGCACTTCATATTCATAAACTTCACTTTCTTTATTATAGTATCTTTCATCAAAATACTCGTCATCAAAGCTGCCGTCGCATTTAATATAGCTCTCATCAAGCACTGCTCCGTTGACCTTGACTATAGCCGACTTGTTATCTATCTCGACCTTTTGCCCTTCTACGGCAATGATACGTTTGATTATCCTATTGTCAAGAACAGACGAGTTGACCACGACTATATCCCCCTGCTTTGGCGTATAAAGCAGTTTTGATATAACAAGAGAATCATTTTCAAAAAGAGTGTCCTGCATTGACTGTCCTTGTACATTCACTGTTCTAAACACAAAAGTAAAAACAAGCACGACCACGAACATTGCCATGACTATGATCTCAAGAAAGTCGAACAGATTATCAACAGCTCTTTTGCCCTGCTTTTTCAACTTACCTTACCAAAGCTGTCAAATGGATAAAGCCTTAAAACTGCCTTACCAAGCACGTCAGATGGGTCGATAAAGCCTATCCTTCTGCTGTCTGTGGAATTATTTCTGTTATCGCCCATGACGAACAGCTTGCCCTCAGGCACGTCATACTCAAAAACATTTTCTTCCACTTCATATTTCTCATCAAAGAGATTAGTGTTATACATAGCTTCCCTGATATTGTCATTTGAAATGACTTTACCGTTTACTGTAACGGTGTTGTTATTATAATCAACGACAACCTTATCCCCACCGGTGCCGATAACACGCTTGATGATAGTTTTGCCAAGCTTTTCGCTGTTGATAACAACGATATCGCCCTTTTGGGGTGTATAATTTATGTGAGTGATTATAAGTCTGTCCTGATCCTGCAAGGTCTCACGCATAGAAGGTCCCTGAACAAGAACTATCCTGAAGAAAAAAGTAAATATCAGGATCACCATAAACATAGCGAACACAAAAGATTCAGCCCATTCAAAGACCTCGTCCATAACATTCACGGGCTGTTTTTCCTTTAGGTCGTCAGGGGCGGCTTTTTTAGCCTTGTCAATATCCTCCTGAGAAACGTCGCCGAATTTTTTATTATCGTCCATAAAAGCCTCGATCCTTTATCCAAAGGCGGCAAAAGCCGTCAAATACTCATATAGATTTATTATATCAAATTTCAAAACAAATTACAAGGGGGTGAGATAAATTTCTTTTTGATATTGCCTAAAAAAACTTTGACAGATCAAAATTCATGGCAAAGTCATCATACCACGACAGATCGCAGCCTTGTCTTTCTTTGGGCTTTGCCGCAGTCTTTCTCTTTGAATCATTGTCAAGCCAACCTGAGATTATGCGGTATGGGTCTGTGCAGTGCCTGCCCTTGGTAAACAGCCATTGAGATAATTTAGATATATAGCTCTCTAAAGACAGACCGACAGACCGACACCTGCTTTCAAGCTCGTTATACTGCTCTGATGTGAGCATTATATTTTTGTGTGTGCCGAAAGACCTGACGACAGACTTCGCTGTCCCTGCGTCTTTCTTTTTCTCTTTATCTATAGCTTTATCTTTGTCTTTATCTGTTTCTTTGTCTATATCTATATCTGTATCTTTGTCTTTATCTATATCTATATCTTTATCAGCTTTTTTTGCTTTTTCTGAAAACCTTTTGGTTTGTGAAAAAGCTTTTGGTTTTTCTGCGGTATCATTTATACCCTGAGGTTTTTCTTCTGCATTATCTGCTGATGCAGCTGTCTGCTCAGCTTTTTCATCAGTATTCCCTGACTCATCAGACTTTTTAGGTCTGCCGCCCTTTTTACCGCACTCGCTCCTTTGAGCACACATCTCTTCCCATGCAATGCCGTCACGCTCGATAGCAGCCCTCATCATAAGAAACGCTATCTTTGCTCCGCCTGACAGCTTTGGTGTTTCTCCCCTCTTTGCATAAGCAAACAGCGCCATGACAAGCTCGCCTATCTCTTCGCTGCTGTCAAGCGCCTGAAAAATGTCCTCCCAGTCTTTGTAAAGCATGAACGCTTTGTTGTCTGTGTGAAAATTCTTTGCCATTTTTATCGTCCTTTCTCTGTGAAGCAGAGGAAATTATCCCCCTCTACTTATCCAGAAAAAAAGGCGTTTTGTTGCATAAAAAATGCAACAATTGCAGAAATGTTGCCAAATTAAAATATAAATCATTTGTTTGCACAAATCAAGTGCTGATATTTTGTACAATGTGACAGTGAAATGTCATGTGATTTTGCGGCAAGACAAACTATCCCAAATAATCTGTAGGGGCGAACAGTGTTCGCCCATGCTCAGAACTTGTACAAATTCAGAACTGTAGGGGACGACGCCCTACATGGTTTGTGAAAATATAACGAATGTACGAATATCATAAAATTGTCGGGCGATATATGCAGGCGAACGCTGTTCGCCCCTACCGTATATCGTGCGAACAACTCAGTCGTGGATATAAAAAAAAGAGCCGACCAAAGCCGACTCGTTTTTATAGAAAGAATTATCTGATAGCTTCCTTGACCTTAGCTGCCTTACCAACTCTGTCACGGAGATAATAGAGCTTAGCACGGCGAACCTTACCGCTGCGTACAACCTCTACCTTTTCAACTACAGGTGAATGAACAGGGAAAACTCTCTCGATTCCACAGCCGTGAGCTACTCTACGAACTGTGAATGTCTCGTGGATTCCACCGTGCTTCTTAGCGATAACTGTGCCCTCGAATACCTGGATTCTGGACTTGTCACCCTCTGTAATTCTTACGTGTACCTTTACTGTATCACCAACATTGATAACAGGTGCCTCGGATTTAAGGCTTGAATTAGAAATCTGCTTTAAAGCGTCCACTTTAAATTCCTCCTTAATATTTTCAGACATTCATTCGCTTTATGGCAGCTATCGCTGCAAAGCCAGAGGACTGCCCGCTTTAATGTCGTGCCTTTCGTTCAAAGGCGTGGCATTAACTCTCGTCGGAAGAACCGACGGTAATTCAAATGCTTTAATATTATACCATATCTCAAAACCTTTTGCAAGGATATTTATATAAAATTTTCGCCATTTGCCATGAGTATTTTTGTACGTTCTGTATAAATTTCCGATATTTCTATACCATAACGCTCACAGAACGTGTCTATGACTACGTTCACATTAAGATTGAAGGAGCTTCCGCACGGCAGCCTTAATGTCACCTCAAAGCTGTCCTCTAGCTCTTTGCTGTCAAGCACTGTGATATGTGGCTTTATATCCACAAGATTGATAGTCTTTTTCTTGGTTCGCTTTTCTATCTCTATCTTGTCAAGTGCCATGAACTTGCCGAAAAGCTCCGCCACTTCATGTACGCTCTTATCTGTTTTCAGCCTTGCCACATACTCCGCCGCTGTAATATCGGTATGCTTATGCTCAGGCATTGAAACGCTCACTATCTCAAGCCCCACAGGCGTATGAGCATTCATTCGCTCCAGCACCTCGTTGTATGGGATATCCTCAGTGAGAGCAAAGTCCATTATCTCTACCCTGCTGTCAGTGCCAAGGGGCAATGCAAGAGGGAACATTATATACACATGGGGATTGAAGCCCTGAGTGTGCCATATTGGCAGGTGAGCCCTTTTGAACACTCGCTGAAAGGCTCTCATAAGGTCAAGATGAGAAATGTATTTCGCCCTGCCTGTTTTTGAAAATACCGCTCTGTATTCAAATCTCTCCAAACGGAGATTTACATTCTTCGGCTCAGCGTTTGCCACAGTAAACACCTCCGTATTCGCATTTTATGCCACAGCCTGAACAGCCCTCTTTGCAGTTTCGTGTAGTCACTGCCTGATGTGCTTTCTTGTTCTCACGAACGAAAAACTCGTGGCTCACAAGATAATCAAGGTGCGACCACGGCGCTATCTCGTCATAAGAACGTCTGCGGTGAGCATAGAAGCTTGTATCAAGCCCGCACTCCTCAAATGCTTCCTGCCACTTGTCAGCCTTGAAATGCTCGTCCCAGCCGTCAAGATAGCAACCCTTTTTCCATGCGGTGTATATCGCCTTTCCAAGGCGTCTGTCACCCCTTGCAAGAACTGCTTCCAATATAGATGTATAGGATTGGTGAGTGCTAAGGCGTATCTTGCGGCTTGTAAGACTTTTGAAAAGGTGTTCCTGTTTCTCTTTTATCTCCTCGGGAGTTGCCTGTGGCTCGAACTCAAACGGAGTAAAAGGCTTTGGTACGAATGTTGCAGTAGAAACTGATATCTGCACGCTCTTGCCACGCTTTTCTTTTGGTGTTTCATAATAAAGGTCAAGGACTTTCTGCGCTAGCTTTGCGATACCCTCAACGTCCTCCAGCGTTTCCTCTGGCAGACCAAGCATGAAATAAAGCTTTACAGTGCTGTAACCGCCCTCAAAGGCAGTGCGACAGGTACGCATTATCTCGTCTTCGGTTATGTTTTTGTTTATGACGTCACGCAGACGCTGAGTGCCTGCTTCAGGTGCAAAGGTCAGACCGCTTTTTCTTACGGACTTTATTTTCTCCAAAAGCTCTTCACTGAAATTGTCTATTCGCAGCGAAGGCAGTGAAAGGTTTATTTGCTCGCCGTCGGTATATTCCACAAGATTTTCCAAAAGCTTGTTAATCTCAGTGTAATCGCTCGTAGACAAAGACGACAAGGACACTTCCTCATAGCCTGTCTGCTCGCATAGGGACTTTGTTTCGTTCTTTATGGTGTCGATGCTTTTCTCTCTGAACGGGCGGTAGATAAAGCCTGCCTGACAGAATCGACAGCCTCTTATGCACCCTCTCAGTACCTCAACCACCGCTCTGTCATGGACTATCTGAGTGAACGGCACAACAAAGCCCTCAGGATAATATACCTTATCAAAATCCTTTATAACACGCTTTTTGACCCTAGCAGGTGCCTCAGGGACGTTTGGCGTGATAGACTTCACAGTACCGTCCTCATTGTAATCCACGTCATAGAATGACGGAACATAAACACCCTCCAGCTTTGCGGCTTCTCTTAGAAACTCCTGCTTAGTAGGCTTCAAAGGCTTCATTCTCTCGTAAAGTTCAAGAAGCTCAACGTTGACTTCCTCACCCTCGCCAAGAATGAACAGGTCGAAAAAGTCAGCCATAGGCTCAGGATTGCAGGCACACGGACCGCCTGCGATAACAAGTGGTGTAAGCTCAGTTCTGTCCTTTGCAAGCACCGGCACGCCTGCAAGGTCGAGCATTTCAAGCACATTATTATAAGAAAGCTCATACATGAGCGTAAAGCCGATGAAGTCGAAATCCTTTATAGGGTCAAGGCTCTCCAGTGCGTAAAGAGGGATATCGTTCTCACGCATGAGCTTGTTATAGTCCTCTTCAGGCATGAAAACACGCTCGCACCACCAATTTTCACGGGCATTTTTCAGACCGTAAAGTATCTTCATGCCCAGGTGTGACATACCCACCTCGTAGGTATCAGGAAAACAGAAAGCAAAACGCACGTCCACCTTATCCTTATCCTTTACAACGCTGCCCACCTCGCCGCCTATATACCTAGACGGACGCTGCACTTTAAGCAGCAGCTTTTCTATTTTCTTTTTCAGTTCTTCCAAAGTTTTATCCTCCGATATTGAATGTCTGTACTATCTCACCGCACCCAGCAAAGCGAAAGCAATACACAAAGTGAGGTGAAACGGGCGAACTGTTCGCCCCTACAGATACATAAGCATTTCATATCATTATACCAAAAATTTATTACAAAAGCAATAAGCAAAGTGTTAATATATGACTTCCGATAGGACGATAAAGCAAAAAGTTGCGGCGAAAGAAACGCTCACAGTGCCGTGGAGTATCATATGTATCATAGCCACCGCTGAGAGTAGTATAAACACCGCTCTGAAAAACTCGCAGACCTTGCCGTCCGCCAGCAGGGCGAGTATCCTGCCACCGTCAAAATAGCGAAATGGCAGTAGGTTTAGCGCACCAAGAAGAAAATTCACCTGACAGAAAAAGCCACCACCATTTGCCATATATGACAGCAGGCAAAGGACAAAATTTACTGCTGCACCACCGAAAAGCACAACAAGATCGTGATTTTTAGACAGCTGTTTATTATCAGGAGTAATGCGGATACCGCCTCCATAGACAACAATTTCTTGCGGTGAGCTTCCGAAAGCGGTCATGAGTACGAGGTGACCCAGTTCGTGGAGTGCGCAGCACATAAGCGTAACAAAGAGCATATCCGCCTGCGTACCTGAGCAGACAGACACAAGTGCGACGACGAAAAAGAAACTGAACGACACGCCGTAGGTGGTATTTTTTATCTTTATTTTAAACAAGTTCATCACCGAAATATGTATATTCGGTATTTGCTAAAATAATGTGTAGGGGCGAACACTGTTCGCCCGTCGAAGAAATAAACCCTGATTATTACGCTGTTTGGCAAACGTAAAAAACTCCCCTACATTTCTGAATTTGTACAAGTTCTGAGCACGGGCGAACGCTGTTCGCCCCTACAGATTATTCGGGAAAGGTTCTACTGCCGCAAGATCGCTACGCTCTTTGCTGGTGCTTTTATGATAATAGAAAAAGCGGTGCGAGTTTTATTTCTCGACACCGCTTTGATTATTTTTTTGTTTGGTAGTTTCATTTCCGCACCCCTCTGCACTACATAGCAGAACAAACAAAGTGCATACATTTACCTCGTGCTGAAGAGCCACAAGGGTCAGCTATGCCAATTCCTCATTCCTCACTCCTCATTCCTCATTCTCTCTCCTCATTCCTCATTTGTTACAGCTACAGCATCTTCCTCAAATACTGTCCCGTATAAGACCTGTCGCAAGCCGCAATTTCCTCAGGCGTGCCTGTGCAAACGATAGTTCCGCCGCCGTCGCCACCCTCAGGTCCTAAGTCTATGATATGGTCTGCGGTCTTTATTACATCAAGATTATGCTCGATAACAAGCACCGTGTTTCCGCCGTCTGCAAGCTTTTGCAAGACCTCGATAAGCTTGTGTACGTCCGCCGTGTGAAGTCCTGTAGTCGGCTCGTCAAGAATGTATATCGTCCTGCCTGTGGCTCTTTTTGAAAGCTCTGTTGCAAGCTTGACTCTCTGCGCTTCACCGCCTGAAAGCGTTGTAGCCGCCTGCCCTATCTTCACATAGCCAAGACCAACTTCATACAGTGTTTCAAGCTTACGGCTTATTTTAGGGATAGCACTGAAAAACTCAACGCCCTCTTCTACCGTCATTTCAAGCACGTCATAGATGTTCTTACCCTTATATCTAACTTCCAGCGTTTCACGGTTGTATCTCATTCCGCCGCATACTTCGCATGGCACATACACGTCAGGCAAAAAGTGCATTTCTATCTTGATTATTCCGTCGCCCTCGCAGGCTTCACATCTTCCGCCTTTGACGTTGAATGAGAAACGTCCTGCACCGTAGCCTTTCATCTTTGCGTCAGCGGTCTGTGCGAAAAGTTCTCTGATATCAGTGAAAACGCCTGTATAGGTGGCAGGATTAGACCTTGGCGTTCTGCCTATTGGCGACTGGTCAATATCTATTACCTTATCAAGATGCTCTATCCCCTGCATTTCCTTGAACGCTCCAGAGCGTATCTTCGCACGATTTAATCTGCCTGCAAGCTCTTTATAGATTATCTCGTTCACAAGTGATGATTTGCCTGAGCCTGACACACCTGTTACGCAGGTGAAAGTGCCGAGAGGTATCTCAACATCTATGTTTTTCAGATTGTTCTGTGTCGCACCGATAACTTTCAGGAACTTGCCGTTGCCCTGTCTGCGTGTTTCAGGGACAGGTATCTTTTTTGCTCCGCTGAGATACTGTCCTGTAATAGAACGCTTGCACTTCATTATATCGTCAACAGTTCCTGCACAGACTATCTCGCCGCCGTGAATGCCTGCTCCCGGTCCAACGTCAACCACGAAATCTGCCGCACGCATTGTGTCCTCGTCATGCTCTACCACTATGAGGGTATTGCCAAGGTCACGAAGCCTTTTCAGCGTTGCGATAAGCTTGTCATTGTCACGCTGGTGCAGGCCGATAGACGGCTCGTCAAGGATATACAGCACGCCCACAAGTGATGAGCCTATCTGCGTTGCAAGCCTTATACGCTGGCTCTCGCCGCCTGAGAGTGTGCCTGCGGAACGTGACAGGGTGAGATATTCAAGTCCCACGCTTTTGAGAAAGCCAAGGCGTGACCTTATCTCTTTTATTATCTGCTCACCGATAAGCTTGTCACGGTCGCTTATCTCAAGGTTTTCAAAAAACTCCAGTGCCTTTGCCACCGACTTGTGACAAAGCTCTGCGATATTTATTCCCCCCACCGTAACGCTCAGGCTCTCTTTTTTAAGCCTTTCACCATGGCAGGCAGGACACTTTTCATCGCTCATATAAGCTTCTATATCAGCCTTTGCCCAATCGCTGTTGGATTCCTTGTAACGTCTTTCAAGGTTTGGTATAACGCCCTCAAATTCAGCCTGATAGTCAGCCTTATAGAACTTATTGCCACGCTTTAGGTGAAGCTTCTGACCTTGAGTTCCATAAAGGAAAATGTCTATAGCGTCCTTGTCGAGATTTTTCACAGGCTCGTCAAGGGATATGCCGTAGGTCTCAGAAATTGCGTTGAAATACATCATGGCGATAGAGCCTTCTTCAAGGCTGTTCCAGCCACTGGCTTTGATTGCGCCTTGTCTTATAGAAAGGTCTTTGTTAGGAATAATAAGCTCAGGGTCTATCTTCTTGAACACGCCAAGACCAGTACACTTTTCGCAAGCACCGAAAGGATTGTTGAAAGAGAACATTCTCGGTGTCAGCTCGTCGATAGAAACGCCATGCTCAGGGCAAGCGTAATTCTGAGAAAAAAGCATTTCCTCTCCGCCGATAACGTCAACTCCCACAAGTCCCCCTGTAAGCGAAGAAACAGTTTCGATACTGTCGGTAAGACGGGACTTTATGCCCTCCTTGATAACAAGTCGGTCAACGACTATCTCGATAGTATGCTTTTTATTTTTCTCTATTTTTATCTCTTCCGAAAGGTCATAGGTTATGCCGTCGATACGCACTCTCACATAGCCCGACTTTCTTGCACGTTCAAGTTCTTTTGTATGCTCGCCCTTGCGTCCTCTAATGATAGGCGCTAAAAGCTGTATCTTAGTGCCCTCGTCAAGCTCCATTATCTTATCCACGATCTGGTCAACAGTCTGCTGACGTATCTCTCTTCCGCAGACAGGACAGTGTGGCACGCCTATACGGGCGTAAAGCAGTCTGAGATAGTCGTATATCTCGGTGACTGTTCCAACAGTTGAACGTGGGTTTTTGGAAGTAGTTTTTTGATCTATGGATATAGCAGGGGAAAGCCCCTCTATGCTGTCAACATCAGGCTTGTCCATTTGACCCAAAAACATTCTCGCATAAGATGACAGCGACTCAACATAACGTCTTTGTCCGTCGGCATATATGGTATCGAATGCAAGAGAAGATTTACCCGAACCCGAAAGACCTGTCATAACAACAAGCTTATCTCTCGGTATGGTAACATCAACATTTTTGAGATTATGCTCTCTTGCACCTTTTATAACTATCTCGTTAATTGGCATTGGTATTCTTTACTCTCCTTTTGGTATTGAAAAATCACATATTGGTATGCAGGTGGGCGAACGGTGTTCGCCCCTACACACGTTTTGTGGGGGTACATCCGTTTTATGTGTCACAAGGCTTTTTATTTCTTCTCGCCCTTTAACTCCGCAATTTTATCACGCAGGAATGCGGCGTGCTCAAATTCAAGCAGCTTTGCCGCCTCTTTCATTTCCTTTGTAAGCTTGTCTATGAGCTTTGCGGTTTCCTGCTTTGAAAGCTTTGTTTTCTGCCTTGCCTCGTATTCCACCTCTTCCTTGGTGGATATTTCTATTACATCTCTTATATCCTTGACTATAGTTTTCGGAACTATGCCGTGTTCTTCGTTGAACTTCATCTGTATTGCACGACGGCGTTCTGTTTCGGTGATAGCCTTTTCCATTGAACGTGTCACCGTGTCGGCATACATTATTACCTTGCCCTCGGCATTTCGTGCGGCTCTGCCTATGGTCTGTATAAGCGCGCTCTCAGAACGCAGGAAGCCCTCCTTATCAGCGTCAAGTATCGCCACAAGAGTTACCTCAGGCAAGTCAAGACCCTCACGCAAAAGGTTGATGCCAACAAGCACGTCAAACTCGCCCAGTCGCAGGTCACGGATTATTTCCATACGCTCAATAGTGTCTATATCGTGGTGCATATATCTCACCTTGACGTCAAAACTCTTTAGATAGTTTGTGAGATCCTCAGCCATTTTCTTTGTGAGCGTTGTGACCAGCACACGCTGATTTTTAGCGGTACGCATATTTATCTCGCTGAGCAGATCCTCTATCTGACCCTCAGTCGGCTTTACGATTATCTCAGGGTCAAGCAGACCTGTCGGTCTTATTACCTGCTCTACTATCTGCTGTGACTTTTCCTGCTCGATAGGTCCTGGGGTAGCGGACACGAACACCGCCTGATTAATATGAGAATAAAATTCATCAAAGGTCAGCGGTCTGTTGTCCATTGCTGAGGGCAGACGGAAGCCATAGTCAACAAGAGTCTGTTTTCTCGCTCTGTCGCCTGCATACATACCTCTTACCTGCGGCAGAGAAACGTGTGACTCGTCCACGAAAAGCACAAAATCATCAGGCAGGAAGTCAAGCAAAGTGAACGGCGTTGAACCTGCAGGACGTCTTGCAAGCACACGGGAATAGTTCTCGATACCGCTGCAAAAGCCTATCTCCTCCAACATCTCTATGTCATAGTTAGTGCGCTGTGCAATACGCTGAGCCTCGATGAGCATATCGTTGTCTTTGAAATACTTGATACGCTCGTCAAGCTCCTGCTTTATCTCCTCGATAGCGTCGTGCATTTTATCACGGCTGACAATATAATGGGAAGCAGGGAAAATTGCGGCATGGGCAAGTGAGCAAAGCACCTCACCTGTGACAACATTTATCTCAGTGATACGGTCTATCTCATCTCCGAAGAACTCCACTCTTATGGCAGTGTCTGTAGAATTTGCAGGGAATATCTCCACCACATCTCCCCTGACACGAAACTTGTTTCTCACAAAATTTATATCGTTTCGCTCATACTGGATACCCACAAGGTCGGCGATAAGTCTGTCACGGGATTTCTCCATACCACGACGTATAGACACCACCATGGACTTATACTCCTCAGGGTCACCAAGGGAGTAGATACAAGAAACGCTGGCGACGATGATAACGTCACGGCGTTCAGCGATAGCGGAGGTAGCGGAATGGCGGAGCTTATCTATCTCGTCATTAACGGAGCTGTCCTTTTCGATATAAACGTCCTTGCTAGGCACATAGGCTTCAGGCTGATAATAGTCATAGTAGGACACGAAATATTCCACGGCATTGTTCGGAAAAAACTCCTTGAACTCAGAGCAAAGCTGAGCGGCAAGTATCTTATTATGGGCAAGCACGAGCGTTGGACGGTTTATCCTAGCAATAACGTTTGCCATAGTAAAGGTCTTGCCGGAACCAGTAACGCCCATAAGGGTCTGCTCTCTCATGCCGCTTTCGATGCCCTTTACTAAAGCTGTCTCTTATACACATCTGACGCTGCCGACGAAGCTAGAA
>ENA-UAMT01000749-UAMT01000749.1-human-gut-metagenome-genome-assembly--contig:-NODE-749-length-13530-cov-5.945083_pt1 | contig 13530 bp, 25 predicted proteins | sample MGYA00243286_ERZ654505 | MGnify/ENA primary metagenome ERZ654505 (study PRJEB26926, sample SAMN06164656) | human gut metagenome | biome: ENVO:00009003; feature: ENVO:2100002; material: ENVO:00002003...
CATGTTTTATGCACGAATTATGTATTTATATGAATAAATATTCTATAACTTTTTTTATACATTTTCATTTTTAGACAAATGATTTTGGTATTATATAGTTGTCCGAAGGGACGGTAAACACTTGAGCGGTTCAATTGAATATCGCGAACATGCAAATACATGTGATATGTCCAATGCCCATGTGGGGCGCATATCATAAGTAAAAGCATTTTCAAAGTATTCCGTAGTATCGCAATTAGGACGCTGATTTTTCAGCAGTCCATCCCCCTTTATCATACAGGGCTAAAGTGTGGTTCGTGACAGTCGTTGTCAAGAAATGAAAATGCGACAGGGAATAACAACCCTATATCAATGTTACCATTTGTCGAAAAGGCACTTGCATGGAAATTTCTATGTGAATGCGGTATGTTTAATCTAAGTGATGGACAGACGGACGGTTTGCGCTAATATAGGCAAGAAAAAAGTTTTGAAAGTCACTGAAAAACATGGTAGGCAACAACCCTAACAAGGGGGACGCGGAAAAAGCGTTAAAATACTGTAAGTGGGCGGTATAGTCGGCAGTAGTCGACACGGACTTGCAACTCGTCAATCAGGCTCATAGAACACAACTCACATATAGGTGAATGTTTCTAAACAACGTTACAATTTCAATCAGGCGTCTTGTTTAGAGTTACTGCCTATGGCAGTATTGTACATGTTTACGACAAGTGCAACTTTCACCGTGTTTTGTCTCTTGATGTAGCACACGCAACAGTGTGTAGAACGTTGGTAAAACACGTTTATACAAGTACATATTAGTCATGGTATAGTAACCATAGCTGAAATAAAGCATGGCGAACAACTGACAACTAAAATCTTAGAATAAAAGAGGTAGATAATTATGGCAAAAACATTCGATAGCACACGTATTCAGGTCAAAGCAGTTAACGTTATTCCAGAAAAAGCGACAGAAGTTTACAATCATGTTCGTTTTCTGGTGTATCAGTCTTTACGCGACAGCGCAAAAAAGACTTATGATACATATACAAAAATCCTCGAAGAAACAACGTTGAAAGACGCCGACTTTGAGACAGTGACACGAGAAGAACTGTATAGCGTACACGACGAAAAATTTGATATTAACAAATTTATCGACGCGCGTACAAATTTAATTGACGCGCGTAGCGAACTTGCCGCCCTTAACGGTAAAGGCGTTAATATTGAAACTTTCAACACTTTATTAGAAATTGACAGAACATTTTTGATGCTTCAGGCACATACTTGTATTTCGTCGATTAAACTTGATGAAAAATGCCTGATTGACGGTAAAGATGAAAATGGCAATGATAAAATGTGCGATTTTTCAACCCTTATCACAGCATACTATAAAAAAGGTACGGGGGTGACAGCATTTAAGAAAATGCTTACAAGTATTTTCCATAGAATGTTTTCAGAATCTGGTGTTATGTTCTATGGCGTAAACGTCAAAAAATCTGATATTTCAGAGGAATGCGTTCGTCACTTCATTGCAAGTTTTGGCGGTACAGCTTCCAGAAATAGCCACAAAGATGGCGATACAACCGTATGGGATAACTACACCTATCAGGTGAAAAACGATAAACAAAAGGTACTTTCTTCACTGACAGACCTTTTTGCGGTCATCTTCGACAGTGGAAAAATCGCAGTCAATAAACCAGAAGAAACACCGGAAACACCAAAAACAGAGGAAAAAGAGTCCTAACAAGGACTCTTTTTTAGTGCAATAAAAATAATATGCCTATATCATAGTACAAAATGTATCAGGCGGAAAGAGGTATAAAATGGGTAAAAAAGGTATAAAACAATATACTCGTATTGCGTCAAAATACGGGACTAAATTCAAAGGTTACAACTTGCCAGTCGGCGCAATTTACGGACGTGTTTTGATTCCGTATGAAGAAGGTACAGAATATATCTTTTTTATCTGTACTCAACCTAAAAATATTCGCAAGGATACTATGCCAATTTATGTTTTAAAACCGTCATGGGTAAGCAACAGATGGCGCGAAATGCTCATAGGACGTGAACATCCGGCATTTACCGCAGTCGCAAATATTTGTCATGAAATAGGCGGAATACCTAAAATCAAGACATTTCAAGACCCAAAAGTAGCCGAAAAACGCGCCGAAAAAACCATTGACAGAGCTTATAAACAGGTTTCACGTCAATATGGTTTACGTCCGGTTCCGTGTAATGGCGTTCGTATTAAACCAGAATATGATAGTTATGTAACGCCACAGCAGGCGCGTATTCCGTGGGATGAATTAGTACACGATGAAGAACAAGTATCATATAACAATGATATTATTTGTCCTGAATCTATATCTTTTAGACCTTTTGAAGGATACACTGATACCTATGAAGCACGTCGCAGAGACGGCATGAAAATCAATCAGATTAAGTGCCGTCCTGAGAAAGTTGAAAAACGTGCTACAATTGTAATAAAAATTAATGGTAAAATCATTGATTAATCATACAATTCCACCTATAATGAGAGGAGATGATGTCGTGGAGGTGAACTAATATGATAATTGATACTAAACAATATAATTTTTCAGAGTGGGGTTCCAAACGCCGCGAGCGTGCGTTGCATATTATGGATGAACATGTGAAAAAATACTGTCAACCGTCAACCTATGATTATTGGTCTTGGCATTCCGTCGGCAGTGAGGGTAAAAAACCAGAACAAATAGCTTCTGAATACAAAGAATATTCAGAAGATGAGAGTAAATTTATACAAGCTCTTTGGGCATTTTACATCTCAATGACTGCTAAAGATGAATATGCATGGTCCAGTGACATAGCAAAAGCGTTTACAAAATAATAAAGCTTCTAAAAAGGAGAGCGTAAGCTCTCTTTTTTAGTACACAAAAATCAGAAAGGCAAATAAATGTTATCACGCATAATATCAAATCCACCAATCCATCCCAAATATCAGATCTGTCTCATCACACCAGCGGGCAGATCCGGTACAATATTACGTCACTTATACACATCACCACGTACAGGTGCGACATATTTCAGTCGCCATCATGCTAATAACTACACACATGAACAGGCGACAGCAGTATTACAAAATCTGCCGTATCCAGACGCGTTCATCCAGTCTGAATACGACTGTCATTACCGTGAGACAGACGAACGCGGTAACATCAAAGATTACATGTGTGCATAACAGCACATAAGTAATAAGTAACTAATTAACCATTAAACTTGCTATCCCTTATTCCTGTGAGGAGCAGACTTTTTCCTATCGGAAATTGCAAGGTCGAACCTTGATAAGGGATTTTTCTATGCTCTTCTATAATGCCCATGAAGAGTATAGATTTTACCAACGGAAACAAAATATAAGGTTATGCCTAAACCAAAAGGCAGAGAAGGAGAATTATCATGACAAACACAAGAATTAACGCATCCCTTAACACAGCAAAAGAAATTATCAACGCACTTATGAACTCAGAAGAAATCTTCTATGACCGCACAGAGGGTAATGAATTATCCGGACGCTTTAATGTTCAGATGACATTTGCAGAATCAATCTGCTACCGCCCTCAGTATACAGTGAGAAAGCTGCGTAACCTTTTCCTTAATAGACATGGATCACTCCCAATTCGCACCAGAATTGCACTTGCAGCAGTATTATCTCAGTGTGAATTCGACACACACGAAAATGCACTTATTCCGGTGCTGTTTACAAGTAACAAAGAGCTTATTCCAGTCTACAAACAGTTCGAGAAGAACTGGGGTAAATTCAACTTTGAAGTATCATTCATACAGGATAATAATAACTACGAAGATTTAGCTCCTCGGTATAATATCAACTTCATGTCCGGTGAGTGGACAGACATCTGGGTAAGTGGAGTTACTTTATGTGATGATGAGGAGGTAAGATAACATGAAGAAATTAAAGAAATTTTTCACAGAAGAAAAAATTGATGAAATTTTCGACGTAATGTTCGATTTAGCCATGGGACTGGGACCAGTGCTCATGGTAGTAATCCCGATAATTTACGATGCTTTCTTTAAATAAATTTAAGGTTATGCTTTTCCCTTAAAAGCACTCTTGATAATGCGTTTGATTTATATCTCAGAAATATCATTAGTCTGAATGAGTTTAAACTCATCATTACGGCTAATAAAAACTAATAAATTATTCGCCAGTCTATAGATTTTCTTGATTAATCTATATGATTTTCCTTGACTGGCGGATTTGAAAAACGGAAACAAATTTAGAATCGATTTTTCTGGACGGGATACCCCCATGTACAGGGAAATAAAAAGGAGAATAAACTATGAAGAAAAAATTATTCACAGCAATTATCATACTTGCAACAATCACACTTACATCTTGCCAATCAGTTCCGGCAAGTGAAACAGAAAAAATCTTTACTGATGGATCCGAAATCACATCAATTGAAACTACGGAAACCGGTGCACTCTATACATTTACAGACGGAACCGGATACTATCATGAAGAAAATGAAATTCCGGAACTTTCAAATGTAAATGGTCTGTATCCGCTTACCGGAATTGTTACGGAAATCAAATATGACATAGAGCCGGAAGTGGATCTTGTAACAATCACCTGCTCCAACGGAAATATGTTCTCATGGTATGCAGATGCCGGAGATTATGAAGTCAGTGACCTTGTGTCCTGTCTTATGGATTCCAAGGGAACTAAATATGTAACTGATGACGAGGTATTATTGGCCCATTATGCAGGTGGATTAAAACACTTCGAACAGTATGCAAATTAAATTGGACACATAAAGGAGAAAATAAATGACAAGAACAGAATATAATCAGCGTGTGATCGCACGTAAAAAGAAATCAACACTCATCAAAGGCAGCTTAGGAATAGCTGCTTTTTTAATGTTCGCAAGTATTGTCGGACATATTGATTCTGACACATATGCCGGAATCCATTCTGTCAAAGGAACTGTTTCCGTATCCGGGAACTATATCCTTGATGAAAATGGTCGCACTTACGATGTATCCGGATTCCAGAGCGGATCCGAAGTAACAGTAAAACTTGACAGACAGGGAAACATTCTGTCTGTTGTAAGTAAATAAGTGAGGTGAGTTATATGATATATTCAATGGAAACTTATCTTGATGATGATAGGCTTCCGGTTATTGAGAAAACAAAAATATGCGAAGAGAAAGTAACACTCAATAATCCGGAGCTAATATTTAATTTCTTAAATAAATATCTTCGGCTAGGGAAACGGACTGAGGAATATGTGTACCTAATATGTTTTGACACAAAATCACATCCATTAGGCTTATTTGAAATTAGCCATGGGACTGTGAATTCGGCAGTATTATCCCCAAGGGAAATATATATGAAAGCTCTATTATGTGGTGCTGCCAATATAGTTATGGTCCATAACCATCCTAGTGGCGATGTTTCCCCGTCTCAAGTAGACATGAACGCTATGGAAAGAATTAAATCCGTAGGAGAATTGTTATCACTTCCCTTAATGGATTTTATTATATGCGGAGATATCAGCTACTTTTCCGCTAAAAAGCAATCAATTCTTTAGAAATGAGGTAAATCACATGGAACACAAATATAAACTCCGGATTTACTACAAGTCCGGCTTCCAGAAGGGAAACTTAAAAAGAGAAGAGTTCTTCTCAACCAAAGAATCCATGCAGCAGAGATACAGAGAATTGTTCAGACCAAGAGAATATTCGCTAAATCCCACAGCATGGGAAAAAGTAAATGGAGAATGGCTGAGAATGTTTATTACATCAGCCGCATAAGAAGGGAGAATAATTATGATACCAAAACAAAAGAAATTAGTAGCGCTTAATGCCGATATCAGAGGTATGGTACAGGCAATCAAAGACTTCAAAGCAAGAAGAAAATCTGCTATTGAAGCAAATGACTATGAGACAGCAGAGCAGATGTGGCATAACGAAAAAGCGATGGCTAAAAATCTGGCAGAGGCAAATTACCAGAAGATTAAGCTTTATTACTCCAAGGCAGACGCTATCTATGAAGATAAGATCATTGCAATCTGCAGCCTGCCTGGACTTATTGGCATGAAGGAAGCAAATCTCATTGAGTGTTGTGCAAATATTAACGGTCGCAAGCTCTACGCAATTTAGAAAGAGAGGTGAACAACATGAAAGGCAACGGAAGCATAGGGAATATCGTAACCATGGGAGAATTTCCATTATATGGATGTACAAACATCCAAAAGAAGCATTACGAAGAAGCTCAAAGTCGATTCTTTTGGGATGAAGAAATCCGTAACTTAATGGAAGACTTCAAAATCCCTAAAGATGTGATTAACAAAGTCATTCGAACAACAGAAACCGAATGTGAAAACCAGACATCAAGGCAAAAGTACGATCATACCTGGAGAAAGTTCTGGACATTGATCGGTTAAAAACTAAATAAAAATTAAATAAAAGAAAGAGGTAGATTAAAATGATGAACTACAAAGCAATCGAAAAATTACTTACAGGAGAAACAGAGAAAGAAAGCAAAGTAATCAGACCGGAAGTATTCAAAGATCAGACAGCATACAACACGGTGATGAATAACTGCCAGAGAATCGGAGGCAAAAGATTTTGCTGTATTCCATTGGAGCTTCTGGAAATTGATGAAGACTATCAAAGAGTATATTGTATTAACATGGAGAAAGTATATTCGCTTGTACGCAAATGGGACTTCAACAAATGTGAGCCAGTTCTGGTATCCCCACATCCAGAAACAGCAACATTCGCAGTAATTGATGGATCTCATAGAATGCTGGCAGCAGGCATTCGGGAAGAGAAATATGTTATTGCGGTACTTACAGAAGGATTACCTGTGGATCCTATGGAAAGGAAAATGAAAGAAGCCGCATTATTTTCCGAACAGGGAGATGATGTTGATAAATTATCGCTTGCTCAGAAACACAGAGCAAATGTCACTATGGGTGTCAAAAAATATTGCGTTCTTGACAATTGCCTTAAAGGAAGAAAATTACTTTTAAGTGTGCATGAACTGAAGAATCTTCCAAAAGAGAAACGAGATGCATTAAAAGCAGCTGATTACAAAGTCCTCACAGGATATGCAGCAGCAAGAGATGCAGCAGCTCTTACTAATGGTGAAGAGACTCTCAATAATATCTTCGATATTATCGAAAAAGCTGGATGGCATACAGAGCCAAATGGATATGCAGCAAATGTTATTCGCCCAGTAAAAAGTGTTTTGAACATGCATGATAATGATCCACGAGTTGTTAATGCAATTATTGGAATATTTGAGCCAATCAAACCGAACACATTTTTCGCTGATGCACTTTCGAAATATCATGGCAGAAGACCAGCGGAATACCTCACAATGCATCTGGAAAAAGAAGTTGCTAAGAAATTAGGGATTCAACCTTTATATACCGGCGGTGATTTAAGAAAAGTTACTTCTGTAATCAATAGTCAGCGCTATTACGGAGCGACTGGAACAGAAAACAAATAAAACAAATTAAATTATACAGAATATAGCACTTGCATTTTAGTACCGTAAGTGCTATACTCTGCTCAAAGGCAAACAAATGTTCTGAAATGGAGGAAAAATTATGTTTACTGCAATTACTTATATTTATCAGAGTGAAAATATCGTGTATCCAGACAAAAATACAGGTAAAATGATGCCGTGTCAACTTTATGTTACAATGACTTCAGCAATTGTAAGTAAAGAGAAAGGTGATATCAATTGTAGAGAATTATCTATCCGTGGCCTTCGTAATCCGTTCCCATTTACTAAGATTATTGTAGAAGAAAGAAGTTTCGATTTTGATAAATGGCTTTATAATAGCCCGTATAAATATAAAAAAGTAGGAGTAGTAAGGCACTCAAAATAATTTAATTAAACAAAATCAAAATATACTCTGTATCATAATCCAAAATAGCGGTACAACCTCAAGTCGAAGGTACGTTTTTTCTCATAGGGAAAATGGTGCAGAGTATCATATTGTTCGATATCATAATTCAGCTTCGGCATATGCGGCGTGAAATTTAGAGCCGCTCTCCTTCTAAATCGTAGCTGAATTATGCTATTGAGCATAAGAATAGGAGAGAAAGCAAATGAATAAAGCAGAAGCAAAAGCAGTAGTAACAATTCCAATGAAGGGAAGATACTTTCTTCATAAAAACGGAGGTATTATCCCAGTAACCGACCTGATTAATGCAATCTATCTCATGACAGGAGATGAAAAAATTAACGAATGGGATCCGGATCTTGAGTTCTATATTCGTACATTCTTTGGGAACATTGTAAGGGAAATGTCCCCAACAGAAATCACAGTACCAAATTTCTTGAAACATCACGAAAAAGTGAAAGCAATCAGATTGTATTATCACATGCACAACACAGAGTCTCAGAAATGTACATTGGTAGAAGCCAGAGATTATGTGGAACAGTTGAAAACAAAAATGAAAGAGAGAGGTGAACTGTAATGACAAAGATTAAAGAAGCAGTAGATAATCATAAAAATTACGAAAAATTCCATATGGAAACAATCGTTGCCCATAATGGAGTGTTGGTTGACATTGTAGTTTCTGCCTCATACGAAGAAACAAAATTTGATAAAATCATGGCAGACTGTAAGCGCCAGGAAGAAGAACGTAAGCGTGAACGACGTAGAGAAAAAATTAAATTAATCAATCTGTTTACAGGAAAAAGAGAAAAGAGGGAAATCGCATGATAACAAGTAATAAAATGCCGGAGCTGGTAGCTACAGATATTGTAAAGTTAAGAAATGGAAAAATTGGGATTGTGTTAGGAAATAAGAATTCTAATAACCATCTTGCCATTTATACTAACAATACTACATGTGTATCTTGTGAAGAATATTTAAGTAATTATGAGTCAAACAGACATAATAATGATCGCAACATTGACATTATCAAAGTATGGAAATCAAATTTTGAAAGGCAATGTGCTTTAATTGATGAATTCTATACAAAAAACAATGCTCCAACATACATGGATCCTGATTGGGAAGAACCAACTACAATGACTGTAAAAGAAATTGAAAAAATTATCGGTCATCCGTTCACGGTCATTGAGGAAGAGGTGGGTGAAGATGAATGAAACACTGTCATTCGCAGGATGGAGGCCAGGCAATCCGGATCAAATCATCCCGTGGAAAGAGAAATTCGATGAAGAATATAGCGACGGAGGCCAGTTAACATTACTGTCAAAAGAAATCTATCAGGCAGAAGCAGATGAAGATATGCCGGCTTTCGAATATCGCTATATTATTAAAGCAATGGATCTGCAGGCGTTTGGATCAGATCAGAAGACAATTTGTTTCCGCTTATATATGTGTCCATTACATAAATACTGGGAATCAGAATCATTAAAAGGTCTTTCAGAAGATAATAATAAAGACTGGTTCTTCGAAGATGCAGCAGATTCAGGTATTCTTCCGTATATAGGAGAAGAATATTTAGATTATTCAGATGATGATGTTTCGCCGGATGAGAACGGTAATAAATGGTATGATTACTTTTATCATATTACAGACTGGTCTAAAGCTAACGAAATGCTAAACATAATTACAACAGTTCTGTATCCGATGGACAGTACACGCGGTCACGGTCTTGACCAGGCATGGAACCAATTGGGAAACACTGGCTGGGATTTACTTGAATACATTCTGAATGGAAAAAATTGTGTTGACGCGGCATTATCAAGAATGCATAACTGCAATAATTAACTTTACAATACGAGAGAAGAATGATATATTGATTATAACAAGTTAAATTAACTATATACAAGGAGAAAAATATAATGAAGACAAAAGCAGTCCGCAGCCAGAGAATCGCATGGCTGTTGAGGAAAGAGGGATTTAAAATTCTTGGCATCACGCCAAATAGAAGACGTCCAAATCTGGATGTTTATATATTTGAAGCAACACCGGAGTTATGCACAGCTCTTGATACACATATCCAAAATAAAGACAACAGAAGGGATAACTAACGAAAGTAAATCGGAGGGAAAATCATGAGTGAAAAAGAATTTGACCGCGGTAAGTGTTTTACATTCTTTGCTTCTTATAGAAAACAGGGCGAAAGAATAAAAGAAATTCTTGGGCCGGAGAAAGCTCTGGAATATTATGAGGCGGTCATAGACTATGGACTGTACGCCAAACCGATAGATAATAATCTCCTATTATATGTAGGAGATACCTTACTTGAAACGATCGACTCATCCCAAGAGAAGCGGTCACGAGCATTCGGTGAGAACATGACCGTCACTTTATCCATCTTGGAATTGAAGCGTGATCATCCAGAATATTCTCAGAATCAGATTGCGCAAGAGCTGAAGACGAGCAAAGGCAAAGTCAATAAAGTGCTTACAAAATACAGAGATGGCGGGTATGCAGATTTTGTTGACTTTAACTTGCTCATAAATGAAATTGAATATGATCCTACGGGGCAGGTGATATGGCCATCTGGTTCCGGTACTGGTACTAATTATAATACTAATAATAATTATAATAATAATAATAATAATAGTACCGACCGGTACCGTGACCACCAGCGTGACCGCTTGGATGGTCTGGTAGCCGGATCGCTCGTAGAGGTCGCTGGCGCTCCAAATGTCGTCGCTTCCGCTCCTAACTCCGCTGACGCTGCGCGCTTACGCTTGCCGGATGATCTGCCGGAAGATATTAAGAATATAAAATTCGAAGCGAAAATAGATGACAAATCTATGTTAGAGGTTATGGATCGTGATTATCGTGAGTGTTTAGATGATGGTTGGGAGACTCACGAGGATATTAGAGATAAGCTTATCGAGAAGTTTACTACCGGATTCTATTGTGGTGATAATGATAAGGTTACTGCTTATGCAGAGTTCTTGATGAAACATTATACAAAGCGAAATTAAGGAGGAGAATATGAAAGTATATTTATTATGCAGTCTTAATGATAAAGATTACATGGATCCTGAATTTGAATTCTTTAAATATTTTGAAGATGCACATCGATGCATCAAAGAAACAATTGCAGAGAGTACTATGAACAATGATATATCTGATAAGGAAGTTGAATATATAATTCCTTTAGGCAATTGTATAACAAGAGTAGAATACACATTTTATGATTATGATGATAATGAACACTTCATAGTGTTTGAAGTATTCGAAATCGAAATATCTGATGGAGACTGTTTATGCATGTTTCATCATGCTTACAACGGAGTTAATTTTCATATTGAAAAGATTGGGACTCTTGAAGAATGTCAGAATCAGATGCTAGATGCAACAGCTAAGATTGCTAATGATTATGACATTGATATAACAGATGTTGATCTGTTTGATGTAAATGAATATGATTCATGCATAGACACTGGAGATGAATGGAAAATGCATAATGTTATTCAGTTTAATGAAAGCGAAATTAAATGAAGATAATATCACATGAAAATAAGGAGAGATAAGTATGGGATTTTTAAATGTTAAAACAAACTATTCAGTATACAAGAATTGTATGCTGCGTTTAGGAAGATATATGTTAGATGAAAGTCTGGCTGTTGAGATTTACAACAGACAGGATGGAGAAATTGCAAGACTGACGACTTGCTTATGTGATCCTACATTACCGGAAGATATGGCATATGTAGACACAAATAATTGCCCTTGGGCGGTAGCTTTCCTTGAGGAAAATGGTTTGGCAGAGAAGACAGGGAGAACAAAAAGAAGTGGATATTGTGTTTATCCGGCAATGAGATTTAACAGAGAAAAAATAGCACAGTTCGAGAAAGAAGAAAATTAAATGGAGGTAATATCGCATGAAAACATGGAAAGTAGCAGTAACCTGGGAAATGTGCGGGTACATTGATATCGAAGCTAACAATATGGAAGAAGCTATGAAAAAATTCCATAGTGAATCGGAACATATCAAACTTCCTGAAGATGGTATCTATGTCGATGGCAGCTTTCAGTTAACATCTGATGATGTAGAGGAAATGGAAGCTATGGATAAGTTATGAAAATGAAAGGAAATAATTTTATGAGTGCAACAGTACCTATGTCTGTGTGGAACAATGTAAGAAAATATTTCAAAGAACATCTGGATGACAGATATGATCTTCAGGATGTAATCCGTTATAAAGATCCAATGGACTCATACCTGTATATGGTTATTGCAAAAGAAAAAGATTATCCGGAAACTAATGTCCAGTTAGGATGTGGACCATGGGTTGTGTGGACTACTTGGAACGAATCCACACAGTCACTGGATGGTGGTCATTATGATATCAAAACATATGAAGATGCTTTGTCAATCTGTGAAGAAAGGAGAGCAAGATAATGAAAATATGGTGTGTAGATGGAATTGATGATTTAGAGGGGAATACTTTTGCTTTTTGTAGTTCAGAAAAAACGGCAACTAAAGCTAAAGAATTACTGGAAAATTATGCTGGTCTTGAAAATATGCTCGAAATAAAAGAATCAAATCTTGAATTAGATATGATAATGATTAAGGGTGAAAAAATATTTATAAAGGAGAACAAAACGAGAACAACTCAGCAGGAATACGAAAAGATAAAAGAAGCATTTGAAATTCTTTCAAAAGAAATGGATGATCGTGATGAAGATTGTTCGATTCCTAAAAATGCAGTGGATAAAGGTTATTCACTTGCAGTAAAGCATATGAAAGAACAAATAAATGAGATCCTTTCAAATATTCAGATTCAATCAGATCACATAGACAAATAAGGCAATGCAGTAGATAAAGCAAAAGAAAGTGAGGAAACAAAATGCCAGCATTAAATAATTATAAGGAAGTAAAACAGAAACTTGATGAGGTAAGAACAATTACGGGAGACTTGGAATTCAATACTGCCGTCACATTCTTAATGCAGATCGGATGGAGTAGCAAGAGAGACATTATCTCCTTATGCAATAAATACAATACCGAGCCGGAAGAGAATGTAAATAAAAAAGTTGCAAATGCAGCTTTAATGATTAGCAATATCGCACAGCCAATCGAAATCCTTACATATGTAAAGCTTGAGTGCCCACTTTGGACTGAGGGAATTGAACCGAAGCGCCTTAAGAAAATTGCAGAAGACGTGATTAATGCCGGATATAAATACTGCAAGGATCCACGAGTTGATACTTTTGAAGACTGGAAAGAGCTTCTGGAACAACAGTATGGAATTACGAATGAAGAGTTACAGCAGATCCTGTATCTGAATGAGAGAGGAGAAGTGTAAAATGGTAGATTACAAAGAGAAAATCAAAAAACTTTTGGCGTTAAGTAAGAGTCCGAATGAACATGAGGCTCAGTCGGCTCTTGCAAAAGCGCAACGGCTTATGGCGGAACACAAAATTTCTATGGCAGAGGTCGAAGACAAAGAAAAAAGAAAGGCGCATGAACATTCAGCTGGAATTACTTATTCGACTAGAAGAGATCCTTGGATTTTAAGATTGTCTAAAGTTATTAGTAAGAATTACTGCTGTGAAAGTTTTTCTCGTAGAGCTGTCTCTTATACACATCTCC
>ENA-UAMT01000773-UAMT01000773.1-human-gut-metagenome-genome-assembly--contig:-NODE-773-length-13242-cov-3.371502_pt1 | contig 13242 bp, 10 predicted proteins | sample MGYA00243286_ERZ654505 | MGnify/ENA primary metagenome ERZ654505 (study PRJEB26926, sample SAMN06164656) | human gut metagenome | biome: ENVO:00009003; feature: ENVO:2100002; material: ENVO:00002003...
CACTTCTAGCTTCGTCGGCAGCGTCAGATGTGTATAAGAGACAGATTCATCACCGCATCAGCGTCTGCCCCCGTATAAGTGGCGGACACCATCACCGTAGGCGGTGCTATATCGGGATATTGCTCCACCGGCAAGGTGAAAAGCGAAATAAATCCGACAATCATAATCAACACGGAAATGGACATAGCCATCACCGGTCGCTTTATAAATACATTTCCTTTCATTTTTTGTATCTTACAGCTTTATTTTACTTGCGTTCCCTCTCTAAGCAGTCCGGCGCCTTGTGACACAATCTCGTCCCCGACTTTCAACCCGTCCAGAACGATATACTCGCGTCCGTCATTGATGGCAGCTACAGTAATCAACGTTGAAGTCGCTTTTCCGTCCACAACTTTATATACGGAAATCTTATCCTGCATTGCCACCGTAGCTTCCTGAGGAATAACAATAACACCTTTGTAGGAATTGGGAACTAGGACACTGCCCGAAGCGCCACTGTGTAAAATACCCGAAGCATTAGGGAACACCGCACGAACACCTACCGTTCCTGTCTGACGGTTGATCACACCGCTGATAGACTCCACACGTCCTTTCTCGCCATACACTGAACCGTCAATCAGTTTTAATTCTACTTCCGGCATATTCTTCAATGCTTCGTCCATGTTTTTATACTGGTTAATCAAAGAAAGCAATTCATTTTCGGTCAGAGAAAAGTAAACGTACATATCCGAATTGTCGGAAACCGTAGTCAAAGCCTGTGGAATGCTCGGTCCTACCAATGCTCCGACACGGTAAGGCAACATAGCTATCACACCGTCGCTGGGACTCTTCACTACCGTATATGAAAGGTTATTGCGGGCGTTTACTTCCTGTGCTTTCGCCTGTGCCAGCTGTGCTTTGGCTGACAGAAGAGAATTCTTTGCCGTGCTCAGATCGAATGCGGAAACCACATTCTCCTTATACAGTTCCTCTTTGCTTTCATAAGTAAGCTGTGCCGTAGCAAGAGCAGCTTCAGCAGACTTCACATTTGCCACCGCCGTCTGCAATGCGGCCTCGTAGGGCACCTGGTCAATAATGAACAATGTCTGTCCGTTTTTTACACGTTGTCCTTCCGTCACACATACTTTTGTCAGCGTTCCACTCACCTGCGGATAAATATCAATATCCTGGCGTCCGCGAATTGTCGCCGAATATGTGCTCAGAATCATACGGTCCGCCGGAGCGACGGTCATAACTTCATATCCTGTTTCCATTTGTGCAGGTGGAGCTTGCTTACATCCCGTAGCAGCAACCAGACAGCAGAGCAATAACAGCCCTTGCTTAACTTTACTAATCTTTCTACTCATTATGTTACCTATTAAATTTTTGAACGCGGCAAAGATAGGCTCTTTTTAGTATAGAAAACTGGTCATACTGTTTTGAGTTTTGTTCATTTTCGGAATATAAAAGCTAATATTTAGTAAAAAAGTCCTATTTTTGTCCGCGAAAAGAGAAATGTGTATGAAAGAAACTCCAGCCTTTGCTATACTCCGCGAACCTTTTATTGCCGGAACCGACGAAAATCTGTCTCCGGTCATGCATCATTTATGGAAGTTGGAAGGAGGTGCCATTTACTTTTGCCGTAAGGGATGGGCACACGCCACAATCGATTTGAAGGATTATGAAATTGTAAAAAACACACAGGTAGTACTTCTTCCCGGTACCATTATCTGCATCAATGGTTGTAGCAGCGACTTCACCGCTTCGTTTTTCGAATTTCCAAAAGAGATGTTCATGGAAGCCTGCATGCGGTTTGAGCCTATATTTTTCCGGTTCATCAAAGAACAGCCTTGCTACGTTCTCCCCCAAGAAAATACCGGAGCCATCAACGGATTGATACGAGCCACAACAGCGATATATAACGACCGTGAAAACCGTTTCCGGAACCAGATAGCCAGAAACCATCTCCAGTCTTTCATGTTCGACATTTATGATAAATGCTACCGCTATTTCGGTAAGCATAAAATAGAAGGTGGTACCCGACAGGATGAAATCTTCAAAAGTTTCGTATCGCTTGTACACGAGCATTGTGCCTCTCAACGGGAAGTCAGCTTCTATGCCGACAAACTGTGCATTTCTACCAAATATCTGACTGGTATCTGCAAAGCTGTCACTGGTGATTCTGCTAAAAAGATCATTGACGACTTTGCTATTCTGAAGATTAAAGTGTTGCTTCAATCAACCGAACTGACAGTGCAGGAAATTGCCGACCGACTCCATTTTCCCGATCAGTCGTATTTAGGAAGGTACTTCAAACGGCACGAGGGGATGTCACCGAAAGAGTATCAGAGTAAGTATTCTATCTAATCAAGTAAAATAATCTTTTATTATTAGATTATTAGGCACGGATTACGCGGTTCTTTTATTAACTAAAACCGTGTAATCCGTGCCTCCATTTATTTTATTAATTTGTATTTATCGCACAACACAGATTGTTAACAGATCTGTAATACTATCTTAATCTGCCTTGCATTCCTTTGCACCGTGAAACAAAACACAGGTGTGAATAACTTTATTGCATTTAATAAATTAAAAGAAGCAAGGTAAAAGATTATGAAAAGAAACAAATGGCTGCTTTCTCTGTCGATTGGGCTCTTGTGCTGTGGCTCTGCATACGCACAGACAACAGTGAAAGGAAAAATCACAAGTGAAGGCGGGGAACCGTTAATCGGGGCTACCGTAGCTGTGAAAAACTCGACAGACGGCACGGTGACCGACATCGACGGAAACTACTCCCTGAAGACTAAGAAAACATTGACTCAAAAGGATTTGCTTGTATTCAGTTATGTGGGATATAAAACGCTACAGAAGAACTATGCAGGCAATACGATGAACGTAAAACTGGCGGAAGAGTCGCAACAACTGAATGATGTGGTGGTGACTGCCCTGGGGATCAAACGTGAAGAAAAAGGATTGGGATATGCCACGGAAACCGTGAAAGGGGATATGATTACGAGTGCCCTGCCCACCAACTGGTCGACGGCACTGAACGGCAAGGTAGCCGGATTGAGTGTTATCTCTTCCGGTGGTCCGCTTAATTCGAGCCGTATCTCGCTGCGGGGGGACGTCTCGCTGAACCAGAACGGAAACGACGCATTGGTGGTAGTGGACGGTGTACCGATGAGTAGTCCGATGACCAATCCGGGTGTTGCCTACGGTGCAGGTTCAAACAGCGAACTTTCCGTGGACTATGGTAACGGATTCTCCGACATCAATCCGGATGATATCGAAAGCATCCAAGTATTAAAAGGGGCCAGTGCGACAGCCTTGTACGGTACGCGTGCAGCCAATGGCGTGATTATGGTGACTACCAAATCGGGAGCGGGTGCACCCAAAGGTATCGGTGTGTCTTACAGCGGTAACTTCAGTATTGACGATGTGATGAGATGGCCCGATTACCAGTATGAATTCGGACAGGGATTGCCGAGCAATATCGGTCCGGCAGGTTCTATCTACGAAGGCCAGCCCTATTACTCTTACGGGAAAGCGGAAGACGGCAGTTACGCAAGCACTAGCGGAACCAGTAGCGCTTACGGAGCACGTTTCGACGCCAACAGGTTGTTCTACCAATATGACCCCGTAACGCAGGGACGCGCTTCTGTTGCCACCCCTTGGGTAGCGTACAAAAACAACCGCAAAGATTTGTTCCAGACAGGATACACCCTGACCAACTCGGTAGCCTTGACCGGAAAATCCGACCGGGGCAGCGTACGGGCGTCCATCACCCACACTAAGAACGAATGGATTCTCCCCAATACAGGTTTCCAGCGTATCACCGCCATGGTTTCCGCCCAACAGCAGATTTCGAGGGCACTGCGCATTAATTTCAAGTCGAGTTATACGTACCGCAAGCTCAACAACACGCCTGCACTGGGATATAACAGTAACTCTATCTCCTACTTCCTTATCTTCCAGAATCCGAATGTCAACCTCGACTGGTTGCGTCCGATGTGGCGTACCGGACAGGAAAATGTGAAACAGCTCCAACCGTACAGTTCCTTTATCGGAAACCCGTATGTCATTCTGTACGAATCTGAAAATCCTTCGGAGAAACACAGTAATGTATCATCCATTTCTGCCAATCTGCGCATCAACAGTAAATTCGATTTCATGATCCGGTCCGGTATCCAGTTGTCAGCAGACCAACGCGAACAGCATCGTCCTATCAGTGACGTGGTTTTCGGAAACGGTTTTTTCAAGAAGCAGAATGTGTTCGATTATGAATTAAACAGCGATGCTTTATTTACTTACCATGATTCATTCGCCAACGGATTGCGTGTCAACGCTTCGGCAGGTGGAAACATGATGCAACAAAGCTACGATATGTTGGCTGCCTCGGTGGTAGGATTGATTACGCCGGGAGTATACAAACTGGCAAACGGTGTTTCCAACCCGAACGTGCAGACGGTTATCAAAAAGAAAGCGTTGAACAGTCTTTATTTCACGGCCAATTTCTCGTATAAGGATAAACTGTTTCTCGATGTCACCGGGCGCAATGACTGGTCGTCTACCCTGCCGAAAAGCAACCGTTCTTTCTTCTATCCGTCGGTCAGCGTCAGTGCAGTGATGAACGAGTGGTTCACGTTGCCGGAACAGATCAGTCTGTTGAAAGTGAGAGGTTCGCTGGCACAGGTCGGCAACGACACAGACCCTTACAAGACATCGCCCTATTATGGCACAAGCGATTTCCCCGGCTCGGCCATCGTATCTTCTACGCTCTATAATCAGGATTTCAAACCGGAGATTTCGACCAATTACGAAACGGGATTCGACTTCCGTATGTTTCACAACCGCATCGGACTCGATTTCACATTCTATTATAACCGCACCAAAAACCAGATTCTGGATGCTCCGATGGACCCGACCACAGGTTACAGCAAAGCTACCATCAATTCGGGATGCGTCCGCAACCGCGGTTACGAAATCCAGTTGGACGTTACTCCGGTAGTCAGCAGGGATTTCCGATGGAATGCTACTTTCACCTGGTCTAAGAACGAGAACCGGATTCTCTCACTGGCGGAAGGGGCGGATGAGAACCAGTTAATCAGCAGTATCGGTAGTGTGTCTATCATCGGACGTGTGGGTGGAACTACGGGCGATCTCTGGGGATATAAACTGGTACGCGACCCGGAAGGAAATGTGGTCATCAACGACAATGGATTGCCCGAACGTTCGGGAGAGATCGAATACGTCGGCACGGCCTATCCGAAATGGAAAGCCGGACTGTATAACGAATTTTCTTATAAGAACTTCACGCTTAGCGTCCTGCTCGACGGACAGGTGGGAGGTAAAATGTACTCGCACTCGCACCACAAAATGACGGAACAGGGAAAACTGCAACATACCCTGAACGGACGTCTGCCGGGAACGGAATTTTATATGTCGAAAGACGACCCGCGCATCGCTGCCGCCGGACTTTCACCACAAGACGGGATGTACATGATTGCTCCGGGAACGGTGAAAAACGATGACGGAACTTACTCGCCAAACACCAAAGTGGTGACCGTGGAAAGTTATTATAAGGAATATTACCGGATGGCCAATGTGGAAACTAACACATTCGACACTTCATTCCTCAAGTTGCGCGAAATGAGACTGGAGTACAAGTTGCCGAACAGCACACTGAAGAAAACACCGTTCAGCAAAGCATCGGTGGCACTCTACGCACGCAACCTGTTCTGTATCACCGACTATCCTCTGTTCGACCCCGAATCTGCCGCCCTCAACGGAAGTTCGATGGTGACCGGTGTGGAGACGGGCTCACTGCCTACGGCACGTACTTTCGGACTGAATATTAACGTATCTTTTTAAACACTGACTTATGAAAACCAATAAACTTTTCAAAAATATAGTATGGGGAATGACTTTGTGCGGAGCTCTCTGCACGACTTCCTGCACCAGCTTCGACGAACTCAATACAGACCCCACCCGCATGGATGAGGTGAATCCCGGCACGCTGCTCAACCCGATTTTATACGAAACATCGGTCTACAACTGGAAACGCTACAACAGCTATACCTACGACCTGATGCAATGTGCCGTATCTACCAGCAGCACCAACGGTGTGGGATGGTGGTATATGACGGACAGCGAAGGAGACGGCACATGGACTACTTATTATAAATGGATCAACAACGCCAAAGAGATGATGCGCCTCACCGGAAAATTGCCGGAAGCCTCCAAACAACCCAACTACGATGCTATATCGCTGACTTTGCAATGTTGGCTATACCAGATTCTGACGGATGCCTTCGGTGATATTCCGATGAGCGAAGCCTGCTCCGCCGACGAGGGAATACTTGCACCGAAGTTCGACACCCAGCAGCAGGTGTACCAACAGATTATCGACAATCTGAAAACAGCTAACGAGTTGTTCGACAAAGCTAACGGGTTGATCTACAACCAATCGGGCGAAATGTTGTACAAGACGTCCAAAGGGGATGCAACCGGTATTTTGAAATGGAAGAAGTTCTGCAACTCGCTCCGTCTGCGTGCACTGCTCCGGGTGATCGACGTGCCGGAATTCAACGCGAAACAGGAGCTGCGTACCATGCTGACCGATCCCGCCACTTATCCGGTATTCGAATCGAACGATGATGCTGCCCTGCTTGCCATCAGCGGAACTTATCCGGAGGAAGCTCCGCTCACCCGTCCACAGGATTTCACTTCTTATGTTCAGATTTCAGAGTTCTTTGTTAATCTGCTGAAAGGTTGGAACGATCCCCGTCTGCAGGTGTATGCAACACAGGTCACTCTCCCCGACCAGACTAAAGATTATGTGGGTTTGCCCAGCGGTTATCAGACGTTGCCTTCAATCACTGCTTCGGGACTGAATCAGGAAATGGCGAAGGCACCTATGAAACTTGCCATGATGCCTTATGCCGAAGTGGAATTCATCAAAGCGGAATTACTGAAAAAAGGAGTGATCGACGGAGGAAGTAGCGCTGCCAAAGAGGCTTATCAGAAGGGAGTGCAGGCGGCTATCGAACAGTGGGGACAGAAAATGCCTGACCATTATTTTGAAAATCCGGAAGCTGCTTATGATGATACGCTGGAACGAATCATGAACCAGAAGTTTGTCGCACTGTTCTTCTGCGATTATCAGCAGTGGTTTGAATATAACCGTACCGGTTTTCCTGTGTTACCTGTGGGGCCCGGCATCGCAAATGCTAATAACAAAATGCCGAAACGCTTTAAATATCCATCTGCTCTGCAGCGTACTAATCTGAAGAATTATCAAGCGGCTAAAGCGAACATGGGAGGCGATGACTTCCATATCCGACTGATGTGGCAGCAATAAATGAATGTGTCGGTCACCAAGATTGCGGCAATAATCATCATTTCAATCAATCTTTAAAATTCAATGAATATGAAAAGAATAATCAGTATGGCTGTTGTGTTAGTTATAACGATGGCAGCAATGGCGCAAAAAGGAGAGCTCGCCATGAACGAGAATATCTCCGGAAAAGACCATATTTCCAAAAACGAAAAAGAAGCTACTCCCGTAGGCAAAAAACCGAAAGCGGCGTTTATATTCGACGTGTATGGAGAAATCCCGACTACCAAACCAGTGTTTGAAGCGGAACATTATCTGGGGAGTGACATTACCGGAAAATGGAATACTTTCATCCAGAATTATACGCATGAGTATGATGTAACAATCGGATTTACGGATTCTTCGGTCGAAATTTTGAAGCCTTCTATTTACAAGGCGGTTAATAAGGTGAATAAATATTATAAGAAGGCATTGAAGAAAGAAGAGGTGAGCCGGGAAGTTGCTACATTCAACATGGGTCATATTCTGGATTGCGCCAATGTGATGTGTTTCGATGATAACAGCAAGTCTTTTGAGGAGGCTCTCAAGTCGGCAGATGAACCGGAAGAAATTATCGCATTATTCAATCAGGTTACTTTAAGAAAGTTATAAGCAATGAAAAAGATCAATTTTAGAAAAACGCTGTTTGCAGCGGTTTTGCTTTTCCAGCTGAACGCTATTGCCGCCTTTGGTCAGACGGTGGTGAAAGGTAGTGTGAAAGATAATACAGGTAAACCCATCAGCGGTGTAGTGGTGACAGACGGGGCACATTTCAATACGACTGATGCAGAAGGAAATTATGTTCTGAACACTGATCCGGCACGTTATCCAATGGTTTACATCTCTACTCCGGCAACGTATGAGCTTCCTTCCAAAGAGGGGATAGCCGATGGTTTCTATCAATATCTGGATGCCGGGAAAAGCGAAAACCAATGTGACTTCGTATTGACTAAACGGCAGAAGCCGGTGGATGAATTTGTCTACATCGTCCTTTCCGACCCGCAAGTGAGAAACGAAAAGCAACTGGACCGCTTCCGCACGGAAACAGTGCCCGATCTGAAACAGACTGCCGACTCACTAAAGAACTTCGAAATCGTCGGCATGGGACTGGGGGATCTGGTGTGGGATGCCATGAACCTGTACGCTCCTTACCGGCAAGCGGTGTCCAACTTGGGAATGACGATGTTCCAACTGATGGGAAACCACGACTTCAACCTGCTCTACAAATCTATAACGCAGACGGATCATCCGGCGGATGGTTATGGGGAACAGAATTATTATCAGTCATTCGGCCCGGCTAACTATTCATTCAATATCGGTAAAGTGCATGTGATAGCAATGAAGGATATTGATTACGACGGCAACAAGAAATACACGGAACGCTTCACGCCGGAAGATTTGGACTGGTTGAGAAAAGATTTAAGTTATGTGCCTAAAGGAAATATCGTGTTCCTGAACGTTCACGCTCCAGTAGCTAATAACACGGTAGCTGCGGGGGGAAATGCGCGCAACGCCAATGCGCTTTTCCAACTGTTGAGGCCTTACCAAGTACATATTTTCTCCGGACACACGCACTTTTATGAAAATCAGTTGCCCGCCCCTACCATTTACGAACATAATATCGGAGCGGCCTGCGGCGCATGGTGGGCAGGACACGTGAATCGTTGCGGAGCACCAAACGGTTATCTGGTGGTACAAGTGAAAGGTGATGATGTGAAATGGCGTTACAAGGCAACAGGGTGTTCGCCGGACTATCAGTTTCGGCTTTACCAACCGGGAGAGTTTGAAAGCCAGAAAGACTATGTGGTAGCCAATATCTGGGATTGGGACTGGACGTATACGGTAAACTGGTACGAGGATGGAGTGTTGAAAGGTGCTATGCAGGCTTTTGACGATGAGGATCAGGATTATATCAATATGGTAAAGGGAAAGAAAACGGGTTATCGCACACGTCATCTTTTCCGTGCACAGCCTTCTAAAGATGCAAAATCTGTCAAGGTGGTGGTTAAGAATCGTTTCGGGGAGATATTCACGGAAGAGATAAAACTGTAGTTTTATTTCGGTCTGTTTATACTGGTAGTAATTATAATTATACTGGTAGTAAATTATAAAAGTCATGAGGGAGTTTAAGCTTTAACTTCCCCATGACTTTTATTTTTGAAACAATCTCACTTTAACGGAAAATCCGGCACATTGCTACTTTCATTGGTACTTTCCTCATCGCCCATAGTGCACAAAGCAGGGAACAGATGGCGCAGACCACAAATGTAACTCCGGTAGATACAAGGATATTTCCCAAGCCGACCAACGGAGAAACAATACCTCCGGAAGCAAAACAGAGTGCTCCCAACAGGGCGGAAGCTGCTCCGGCGTAACGGCGTTCGCTATCCATCGCCAAGGTAGTGGAGGAAGTAAAGGTCAGTCCCATTGTGAAAAGTAATGCAAACATCAGCTGTTCATAGGTCCAGAAGCCGCATCCGTTATACAAGGCAATCATCACACAGACGGACAGACACAACATACCGATGCATCCGATCAGCGTCCCAGTTGCAGGTTGGCGGAATTTCACGGAGATAGCTGCTGCCACCCCGATAGCTACTGCATTCACCGCGAAGCAGATACTAAATGCAAAGGGGGAAAATCCGTAATGTTGTTGCACAATAAAAGGTGAGGAAGCTATAAGGTATTTATTGAAATTTCAATAAATTAATATTATAGCACCTAAAAAAATAGGATATAAATACATATCAGATTATAATTTCAGCCATTTTGCTATAAAATTAATAGAAATTACCAACAAGAGACTACAATTTCTAACTTTTATTCCTACATTTGCAGCCAAATGATAACTTATTAATAAAAAATACAGATACCATGGCTAAAATAACCAAAGAAGCCGCTTTGCTCTATCACTCACAGGGCAAACCCGGTAAGATCGAGGTAGTCCCTACCAAACCGTATAGTACACAAACAGATTTAGCACTCGCATACTCTCCCGGTGTGGCAGAACCTTGCCTCGAAATCGAGAAGAATCCACAAGACGCATACAAATATACTGCGAAAGGTAACCTTGTTGCTGTTATTTCCAACGGTACAGCCGTACTCGGACTAGGTGACATAGGCGCATTGAGTGGCAAACCGGTAATGGAAGGTAAAGGTCTGCTCTTCAAAATCTATGCCGGCATTGACGTATTCGATATCGAAGTCAATGAAAAAGACCCGGAAAAATTCATTGCAGCCGTAAAGGCTATCGCTCCCACCTTCGGCGGTATCAACCTCGAAGACATCAAAGCTCCAGAATGCTTTGAAATCGAACGCCGTCTGAAAGAAGAACTGGATATTCCTGTGATGCACGACGACCAGCATGGTACCGCTATCATCTCCAGTGCCGGATTGGTAAACGCCCTGCAAGTAGCCGGAAAGAAAATCGAAGATGTAAAAATCGTTGTGAACGGTGCCGGTGCATCTGCCGTGTCTTGCACTAAACTGTATGTGTCACTGGGTGCACGTCTCGAAAATATTGTCATGCTGGACAGTAAAGGTGTTATCAGCAAAACACGTACTGACCTGAACGAACAGAAGAAATATTTCGCAACTGACCGCACGGACATACATACACTGGCAGAAGCCATTAAAGGTGCAGACGTATTTCTCGGCCTGTCAAAAGGAAACGTGTTGAGTCAAGATATGGTACGTAGCATGGCCCCCATGCCTATCGTATTTGCGCTGGCCAACCCGACTCCGGAAATTTCCTACGAAGACGCTATGGCAGCCCGCCCCGATGTATTGATGGCAACCGGACGTTCCGACTATCCGAACCAGATAAATAATGTAATCGGCTTTCCGTATATCTTCCGTGGTGCATTGGACACTCATGCCAAAGCCATCAATGAAGAAATGAAAATTGCGGCCGTACACGCTATCGCCAATCTGGCAAAACAGCCGGTACCCGATGTTGTTAACGCGGCCTACCATGTAAACAACCTTTCCTTCGGTCCGGAATACTTCATCCCGAAACCGGTAGACCCACGCCTCATCACAGAGGTGTCTTGCGCTGTAGCAAAAGCTGCGATGGAAAGTGGAGTAGCCCGTACGGAAATCAAGGACTGGGACGCATACTGTGTACATCTGCGCGAATTAATGGGTTACGAATCCAAACTGACCCGCCAACTGTATGATACTGCCCGCCGCAACCCGCAACGTGTTGTATTTGCAGAAGGGATCCACCCCAATATGCTGAAAGCTGCCGTTGAAGCAAAATCGGAAGGTATCTGTCATCCTATCTTATTAGGAAACGATGAGGCTATCGGTAAATTAGCAGAGGAGCTGGACCTAAGCTTGGAAGGTATCGAGATTGTAAATCTCCGCCATCCGGACGAGTCGGAACGCCGCGAACGTTATGCCCGTATTTTAGCCGAAAAACGTGCACGCGAAGGCTTTACTTATGAAGAAGCCAACGATAAAATGTTCGAGCGCAACTACTTCGGTATGATGATGGTAGAAACCGGAGACGCTGATGCGTTCATCACCGGACTTTATACAAGATACAGCAACACAATCAAGGTTGCCAAAGAAGTGATCGGCATCCAACCGGGATTCAAACATTTCGGAACCATGCACATACTGAACTCCAAGAAGGGTACCTACTTCCTGGCAGATACATTAATTAACCGCCACCCCGATACCGACACATTGATTGATATAGCCAAGCTGTCCGACAAAACAGTCCGTTTCTTCAACCATACTCCGGTAATGGCCATGCTGTCCTACTCTAATTTCGGTGCTGATACAACAGGAAGCCCTGTAAAAGTGCATGAAGCCGTAAATTATATGCAGAAAGAGTATCCGGAATTGGCTATCGACGGTGAAATGCAGGTAAACTTCGCCATGAACCGCGAATTGCGTGATACCAAGTATCCGTTCACCCGTCTGAAAGGAAAAGATGTAAATACATTGATTTTCCCGAACCTGAGTTCAGCGAATGCCGGTTACAAACTGCTGCAAGCAATGGATCCGGATACGGAATTTATCGGCCCTATCCAAATGGGATTGAACAAACCGATCCATTTCACCGATTTCGAAAGCTCTGTACGTGACATCGTTAATATTACAGCTGTAGCGGTAATTGACGCTATCGTAGACAAGAAGAAAAAAGAAGGCTAATGAGAAGACCGTTATCCAAATCACAAATAGTTTGCATTAGCCTGCTTTGGTTGGCGCTTTGCTATTTAGTTCTCACAAAAGCCGAACGGATCGATGGGATGACAGTAGTAATGCTTATCATTTCGGCAGCATTAGTATTCATTCCTGTTTATAAGTCGATAAAAAGGAATAAATAAATATCTTTTTTCTGAGTTTTAATGCAATAAAATATCAAATTTGATGTTTTATTGCATTTTTCTTTATAAAATGTTTGCTAGTTCAATTTTTATCTTTACTTTTGCAACCGCATAAGAGAAATAGATAATCGAATTTTAAACAACCAATAAAAGAAAAAAAGATTATGAATGCAGCAAAGGTATTAGACGATCTGAAAAGAAGATTTCCCAATGAACCGGAGTATCATCAAGCAGTAGAAGAAGTACTTTCGACTATTGAGGAAGAATACAACAAACACCCTGAGTTCGATAAAGTAAACTTGATCGAACGTTTGTGTATCCCTGATAGAGTATATCAGTTCCGCGTGACTTGGATGGATGATAAAGGTAACATTCAGACTAACATGGGTTACCGTGTTCAACATAACAACGCGATTGGCCCGTACAAAGGCGGTATCCGTTTCCATGCATCTGTAAACCTTTCTATCTTGAAGTTCCTTGCCTTTGAACAAACATTCAAAAACCTGTCTCTTATACACATCTCCGAGCCCACGAGACACTCGCTAATCT
>ENA-UAMT01000783-UAMT01000783.1-human-gut-metagenome-genome-assembly--contig:-NODE-783-length-13140-cov-3.438212_pt1 | contig 13140 bp, 10 predicted proteins | sample MGYA00243286_ERZ654505 | MGnify/ENA primary metagenome ERZ654505 (study PRJEB26926, sample SAMN06164656) | human gut metagenome | biome: ENVO:00009003; feature: ENVO:2100002; material: ENVO:00002003...
TATAACCTCAGATCTTTTTCCCATAGCACACCCTCCTGTCTTTAATATATACCGCCCATCTCACCCCGGTGAATTGAACCGGCCATGGACCTCATTTCCAGATAGTCACTTCATTCATAGCAATTTCTGCTCCTTACAGGATATACCATCCATAAGCACATCCAGTGTATACTGCACCGCCTCGTCAAATGTAAGCCCAGCATCTATCAGGACTGTAGTCTCCATATATTTCTCAAGTGTGGCCTCGAACATGGTCTTGATAACCGGTATCGGAATATCTCTTATAACTCCCTCGTCAATTCCACGTCTCAGGAGCTCTATGGTATTATCCCACTGCTGCTCCATCATTACTCTCACCCTGGCAAATATCCTTGGATACGATTTTTCAAGCTGATATATCTGTCTCCAGTCCAGCTCGCTGTAGCTGTCAGGCATGGCTATGAGTATTGCCTTTATCTTCTCCACCGTGGTCAGGCTGTCGTCATCCATTACCGCCTGCTCACTTCTCTTAATCTGCTCATATATATATGTCGCTGTGTCAAAGAACAATGTTTCCTTGTCTCTCACAACCTGATATATTGTCTTCTTGCTCACACCAAGGCGTCTTGCCATATCGTCCATGGTGAATTTGAACCCCTTCTCACGGAACTCTTCTATGGTCGCCTCGTATATTCTAAGCCGTAACTGCTGCTGTGTTTCTCCGTCCATAACACCCTCCTGTCCACAGGTATCCATCATGTCCCTGTACATACTGAACATTCTCAGGAAACTTGAAAACTATTCCCGGTTTCCTCGTTTCCTTGATAATAGCATTTATTTGTGTGTTCTGCAACAATAAAAGTGTGTTATTTGTGTTATTATGTAATTTTTGCACAATTTGCACAATTTGCAAGCACGGACTTTGGCTCGTTGCTCGCGTAAAATACGGCATCTTCATTCAAAATGAAGATGCCGTATAACTTTTCTCTATATTGTATCTCTGTAACTATATCACTCACTCTGCATCACATCGATAACATAAAGCTCATGCAAAGCTCTCGTACATGCAATATAATGTGTATGTCTTGTCACCATACTGTTCTTATAAGTTCCATCCGTCATGACGTACACCGCGTCAAACTCCATTCCCTTCGCAAGGAACTTCGGAAGCACGACCACACCTCCAGAATATACCACTGACTGGTTTGTGATTAGTGTCACCTCAGTGTACTCGGATAACTGCCTGTACACCTCGTACGCATCCGCCTCGTCATTTGTCAAAATGGCTATATTGTCGTACGCATCCATATCTCCATAGCTCAGCTTGTCATTTATAAATTCCACAGCCTCATCCAGGGATCCGCACTGTATCTCCTCCGGCACCCTGCCATGCCTCTCCACTGTATTTCCGCCTATACCCTCGTCGCCGAGTATATTATTGCAGAACTCCGTGATCTCCGCCGTGGATCTGTACGACTCTGAAAGCTTCATGAGCTCATAACCACCCTGGCCGTTTCTCTTTGCAAATATCTTCGTGAGGACATCTACCACAGTCTCTTCCGGATTATAGAAAAGCACCTGATAGCGGTCTCCCAGGATAGTTTTTTTACATCCAAATATCCTGTCTAAAATCGCGTACTGGAATATCGTGTAGTCCTGCATCTCATCTATGACTAGATGCTTTATATTGTTGTAGGTATTGCATCCATAGAAATATACCTGAAGATAAAGTATCGGAAGTATATCCTCATAACATATCTTCCCGGATTCATTTTTGTACTCTGATATTCCCGGATATTCCGGCTCCATCTCTGCAAGAAAATCCACATATAGCTTCACTAGATTTCTCTCCGCAAACAGATTGACCATCTGTTTCTGTATCTGCCTTGCAAGATTATTTTTCTTTTCCTCCGGGAATTCCTTCGGAGAATTATCCTCGACTCTGTCCACTATAAAATAAGCTATATTTTCAAATCTCTCATACACCGGCTTCCTTGAAAATCTTCCGTTGAACATGGCTGATATGTCATCGCCTGTGTACTCCACTTTCTGGTAGTGGAACGTTCTGAACTTTATCTCTGAAACATACCTCTCCAGGAATTCATTAAACCTGTCATAAAATCCTATGGATGACTTGACCTTTAGGTTCCTTATCCTCTGGTTCTCCTGATCCCCGCTGTCTATGATGAACTCGGACTGTTCAAGCTTTGTCTCATACTCCTCATCTATATACAAAAGCTCCTCAAGGAGACTGTCAAATTCCTTCTCCGGCACACTGTTTTCTTCAAGTTCCGGGAGCACATCCGATATATAATCTCCAAATATACTATTCGGTGAAAGTATCATGACCTTGTCACTGTCCAGCGTCTTGTAATTGTAGAGCAGCCAGGCGAGCCTGTGCATGGCGATGACAGTCTTGCCGCTTCCTGCCCTGCCGTCAACAATCAGGTTGTATGCCGTTCTATTTCTTATGATAGCATCCTGTTCCTTCTGTATTGTCGCAACCACACTCTTCATCTTCACACTGCTGTTTCCGCCGAGAGCCTCAAGCAGTATGACATCATTTATATTTGCATCGGTATCCACAGCCTCCCTGAGTTTTCCATTTACGATAACGAACTGCTTCTTCTCAATTATGTGCCCTGTGAACTTCTCACTGCCCATATCCTCCGTGTTCACCGTGTATGACGCCGGTCCCTTCTCATATGCGTAATACATAGAAGATACCGGGGCACGCCAGTCGTATATAAGCTGTTCATTGTTCATATCCGACTCATATCCAGCCATTCCTATATAAAATGGAATGACATCTCCTTCATCATCGTATCTGAACGTGACCTTTCCAAAATACGGATTTTTCTTCTGATGTTCATACACCTCAAGCCGTTTTGCAGCCCTTGTGAGGTATGCCTCATCATTGTTCACAAGCTGCATGTTCTGAAGGAACTCCTCATCATCCATATCGCCATGGCTGTCTCTCATGTATTTCTTCTGTTCTTTTATGCTGTCTTTCTTCAGTTCAACAGAGCCCTCGGTCACACTTATGCTGTAGTCGAGTTCAAGCTCAACATTGTCAAAATAATCCTCTTCCTCCTCTGCGGAGGTTGCCCTGTAGTTCTCCATATCTTTATTTTCTGCCATATATCCTGCCTTCTGTCTTCTATAATATAATCATAATTACCTGACTTTTATCTTCTTCACTGTGCTCCAGGCCCCATAATATACTTTTCCGCCTGACTTTTTATAACACCTTATCCTGACATAACAGGTCTTACCAGGCGTAAGATATTTCATTGTTCTGTCCATCGCACTGCCGGAAAGATTAACCGCCCTGTATTCGCAAAATGAGGCATCATAGCTTCTCTGCAACTGATATCCCGTGATACCGGAAAGCTTTTTCCACTTTACATACACAGACCTTTTAGCATCAGACCTCACCGATACAAATGTAGCATCTGGCACTCTATACGCCGATGCCCCGCCAGAACTATAAGAGCTCCACACATAGCTGTGATATGCTTTCACCGTGTAAATATATGTGGCGTTCGGGCTGGCTCCCGTATCCATCATTGAACACGTTCCGGCTTTGACTGACTTATACACCGACCAGGAAGACGTTCCCTTCTTTTTCCGGTATATCCTGTACCCCTGGGCGCCTGCCGTCTTGCTCCATGCAACCTTTATTCCGCCCTTCACATTCTTCGCTGCGACATTTGGTGTTGCAAGTCTGATTGTGAGAAATGTTCCCGCACATGAACCCAGTTTTTCACCTCTACAGGCCTTTACCGCGTATCTATAGTACGTTCCCGGCTGTACATCATTGTCCTCATATGTGAAAGTTTCCCCATTCACTACCGCTATACAATGATACCCAACACCAACCTCCTTGCGGTACACCATGTAACCGTCCGCATTTTCTGCCTGATCCCAGAATACTTTGATGCCCGAAGAGGTATTGTCAGCCCTTGTGACAGTACATTTTCCCGGAGCGATATCGGATCCATCATCATACACGTTCCGGAAATAGTCAGCCATGTACGGGCAGCCATATCCACAGTAAATATCCTTGCCGGCATCGCCCAGATCTACGCTGTACTCTATAAGTCTCGCCTTTAGCTCGTAATTTGTGAGCTCAGGCTCCGCCATCTTGACATAGGCTGCTGCCGCCGCGATGTGAGGTGACGCCATGGATGTTCCCGTATTTGATCTGTATCCGCCATCCTTCCATGCCGACCTCACGGCACTTCCCGGCGCAGAGAAATCAACCTTGTCACCGTAATACGAGTATCCCGAGGCAAACTTCACTGTGGTATTGTCAACTTTCACCGTTGTATCGCCCGCACCATCTGTATCACCTGCTGTCAGCTTCTGCAGCGCGGACACAGTTATCACATCCTCCCTGTCTGCCGGATAGGAATTACCCTCGACATCCATCGGAGATCCATTTCTGCCCGCATTTCCCGCAGCAACACACATGACTATGCTGCGTTTTTTCGCCTCTGCTATGAAGCCATCTATTATGACCTTTGTATCCTCTTTCGCATTATCCCCATAGAAACAAACGCTCATATTTATCACGTCAACATCCTGATCGATGGCTGCCATTATACCCTTCTGTATAACCGTTCCGGATGTAGTCCCGCTGTCGGAGAAGCACTTCAATATTGTGAGTCTGACATTGTCTGGCGTGGCATCCGCAATTATCCCCGCTACATGACTCCCATGGCCAAGACTGTCACTGTAATCCCCGATATTGTCACTGTCATAGCAATTCCTGCTCGCCGTCTTATCTATCCTTCCCTCAAAGAGGGTATTTGAATCGTTCACTCCTGTATCTATGACCGCCACATCCACCCTGGCTTCCACACTGTACGATGGCACGCTCGCTTTCAAGGTATCCATGCCCATATATTCCGTTCCCCAACTCACTGCCGTATATGGGCTGGTGGATGTGCCGCTGTCCGCCAGTATATCATCCGCATGCATTATCTCATCCAGCATACATTTGTCGCTGCCATAATCCGCTACCATCTGCCGGTATGCCTGCTCTGTGTCCTGTTCAGTGTCAAATCCAAATATATAATAATCATATTTGTCGTAGCATATTATATCAGAAGCACCATAATCATCGCTCACCTCATCGGCAAATAACACTATTCGTCTGAGGCTGTATTCTGACTGTGCTTTTGTGTCACCGCCTATATCATATCCTGCCAGCTCGCCACCTATTTCTGCTGTGTATCCACTTTTTCCCAGATCTTCAGGTTTTACCATCCCTGCTTCGTCCATGGCCTCATCCAGCTCGTCCACGCTGTCAACCATTTTCACTGGTATACCTTCAGAGGCACCTTGCTGAATACTGCTCCGTTTATCGCAATCTGCATATACCTGACCAGCTCCGGATGTCAGCCCCTCAAACACAGTACCGGTACATACAGCAAGCGCAGCCACAAATGCCAATATTCTTTTTCTCTCTTTTGATCGCATATGCGGCCTCCCTATGCGCATCTTGTTATTCAAGTTCAAAGCTTTGATAACCATTATAACCTTTACGCGTAATTAGGTTAAGTATAACACATTCCCCCTCTTCTGCCCAACATTATATGTAACCTGCCAGCCGCATTTATCATATTCTATAGAAGAGACTTAAACAGTCTCATCACAACATATCACGGAGGTAAAGTAATGGCAACATTCACTAATCAGGCAACTCTGTCATACAACGGAGGATCCACCAATTCCAATATCATAACCGGAGAAATCGTTGATGTCCTTACCGCATCCAAGACCGCGGTCGTTGACACTTACAGAACGCCAGATAAGATCACATATGTGGTGAGTCTGGTGAACACTGGCACGCTGGCACTCACAAACCTCACGCTCACAGATAATCTCGGAGCTTACACAGTGGGAGCAAATACAATCTATCCATTGAACTATATTGCAGGATCTGTCAGATACTATACAAATGGCACGCTCTCAACACCGCCGGCAGTCACAGCAGGTCCACCTCTTGCCATTACCGGAATATCTGTTCCGGCAGGAGGAAATGCTACTATCATATATGAGGCTTCAACCAATGATTTTACACCTCGTGGCAATGAGGACTCTGTTGTCAACACCGTGACCATCACCGGCGGAGGACTTGCAGATCCTATAACTGCAACGGAAACAGTATCTCCTGTCGCTTCACCGGATCTCACGATCACAAAGTCAGTCAGTCCAAGTATCGTTCCGGCAAACGGTCAGCTGACATACACATTTGTCATTGAGAACTACGGAAACACTGAAGCAGCCGTGGGCGATAACGTGACGATCACAGACACCTTCAATCCGGTTCTCCGCAACATTTCTGTGACATACAACGGAAATGCATGGACTGAGACCACTAACTACACCTACAACGAGACAACCGGAGCTTTTGCAACGGTTGCAGGGCTGATAACTGTTCCTGCAGCTACATTTGCCCAGAATGCAGCCACAGGAGTCATAACGACAACGCCTGGAACTGCGGTAGTCACCGTGACAGGAAATATCTAACGAGCCTGTAGGTACAGCGTCTAAAACGATTTGTTTTTCATAATGATGCGAATATCGCGATAAAAAGGAGAATTTTATCCTGATTCCGTCTGAAATACAGGGGATAAGATACAAAGTCTTTCATTTGTGTATCTTTTACTCCCTTTCAGACAGTAAAAAGGATAAAATTCTCCTTAATTACCATTATTATAATGCCATAGTCCGATCACACGTGCTACTCTACATTTTTCAGTGCCTCGTCCATCGGGATCTTCTTTATCTTCTTCATCTGCATCAGCGCTATAACAAGATAGCATGCAAAGCTGAGGACAAACATAAATGGGAATATCCACGGAGCCATGTATATCGGAAGCCATCCACTGAGCATTTCCGTGAGCATTGTTCTGTATATGACTTTAAGAGATACATAGCTGAGCAGAATGTCTATCACTGTCACCACCGCCACCATGATCGTTGTGGACGACAGATACAGTTTTCCTATCTCCCTGCCGTCATATCCAAGTATCTTCACCATTGATATTGAGATCGTGTTTCTCTCAACTATGAGCTTTGTGAGCAGGTATACAAGCAGCATGAACATCAAAAGTGAGAATGCTATGACTATGTAGAACATGCTTCCAATAGATTTTTTGAGCTGTCTCGATACCTTTATCAGATCATCCTTTGTAATCTCGGACACAACATGGTCGCTGATGTCCGTCAGTTCTTCGTCCGAAAAATAACCTGTGAAGTATCCTTCATCCAGTCCAAACGTCTGTCTGAAATCATCCTCTGTCATGAATATCGCCAGCGTGGATGGATACTTGACTGAACCCGTCAGTTTGAATTTGTAAATATCATCCCCATAGTTTTCCTTGAGCTTGATCTCATCTCCATCTGAAAGCCTGTATTTATCCGCATAGCCATCCGAGACAAGAACATCTCCATCTTTTAACTTCTTCGGGAAATATCTGCTGTCCTCATGGATTCCATACACCATGATCTCATCATCGATATCCCCTGTGGTCTTGAGTGTCTTTACGCAGTAAGTCTCAGCCGAATCAACAGAAGTCTCAACCTGTGAATCAAGTACATATTGATGTGCAGCCAGCATATTGTCCAGCACATCATCCTGGTAGTGCTCCAGCAAAGGATTGAGCATCAGCCCGAACATCATAAGGACCTGTGCAAAATATATTCCTATGAGCATGACCACATATCCAGGGATATTCTGAAGTATCACCCTGGTCTTGAATCTTGTCATAAATTTCCAGTGCGGAAGTTTTACTGCCTTCTTTCGTTTCGATCTGCTGAGATCATGTCTCAAAAATCTAAGCGGAGACAGCTTCAACTTGTTGTTCACCACCAGTAAATTTACAACCAGCATGATTATCAATGGTATGACCGTAGTCAGGACAAATGCATCCGCATTCCAGATGGTTTCGTACTTTGTCAGCGAGTAGCTGTCATAATACAACTGCGCCCCCATATCCTTAAAGTAAGTGTACCCCAGTATATTTCCAACTATCGATGCCACAAATGTAACTATGACAGGAAGTGATATGTAGTGGATGAGCAGTTCCCTCTTTGTATATCCTGACGCGCGAAGAGTTCCAATGACAGACGCTTCCTTTGTCAGAGTGTTGCTGATGGTAACGGCAAATATGAACGCAAGTATCACGATGACGATATATTCGAACCACTTCATCATCTCAGTATCGCTGCCTATATCCTCCCCGGTAAAGTTGATGGCCTGATTCTGATATCTCGGGATAAAGGTGTCGACTGTGATCCCATTCATCATTGCCTGAGTGTATACCGTCTTTAACAGATCATCGGCAAGTTTCTTCTCTTTCTTCTCGTCATCGGGCATGCCGTCATTGTACTTCCAGACATAGGACCATTCCCTGCCATTTTCAGGCAGCCTGTCAAATTCAGTTCCAGTCACAACAGCGACACCAAATATGGTGGCATCGAACATTGTGTCATTGTTATTCTGGAACATTGTACTGTAGTCAGATAATGCCACATATCCGCACACCTTGTAATCCCTGCCACCGACCTCAAGTTCGTCCCCGATCTCAATGTCATTGTTCTCAGCAAACATTCTGTCAATGGCAAGCTCATCATCACTGTCTGGCAGGCTGCCTTTCATTGTACACATCTTGTTTACCTCATGTCTGACCTCAAATATTCTCAGTGTCCTGCTTTCACCATCTGCCGAAGTATTATCAGTTTTACTATCTGATTTTTTTATGCTCATATCAAGGTCATAGTATGGCATATCATAAAGAGTTACACCTTCGTCCTCGATAGCTTTCTTCATATCGTCAGTCGCCTCACTGTTCAGGGCAAAATGTCCATCCTCAACATTGTATTTGTCAAAGCTCTGATCGTACGTCTGTTTCATGCTTTCTCCGGCAACAAGAAACCCGGACACCATTCCCGTGGTTATCACCATGAACAGGAATATTACTATATATTTTCCAAAGTCATCTTTGAGCTCCTTTGGAATTCGCCTACACAATGGATTCTTCATATCAAGTCCCCTTTCCGATCGAACATCATCCTTTTACCAGTCAAGATCAGCCGCAGATATCTTGTTCTCGTTGACTATGTTGCGTCTTATCATTCCATCCCTGAGTTTTACTGTTCTGTCCGCCATGTTCTTGATGGCATCATTGTGGGTTACCATGATTATGGTGTTGCCGTACTTCTGATTGACATCCTCTATCAGCTTGAGTATCTCCTTGGAGGTATTGTAGTCCAATGCTCCCGTCGGCTCATCACACAGAAGTATATCCGGATTCTTCACGATGGCTCTGCCTATCGATGTCCTCTGCTGCTGTCCACCGGAAAGCTGATTTGGAAGCTTATGTCTGTGCTCATATAACCCAAGTATCTTGAGGAGCTCGTCCACATCCAACGGATCATCACTCAGATAAGCACCGACTTCTACATTCTCCTTCACATTGAGGTTTGGGATCAGATTGTACATCTGAAACACATATCCGAGATGCTTTCTCCTGTATCTTGTCAATGTCTTCTCGTCCATGTCCCCTGTCTTTTCCCCGTTTATGGATATGTAACCCGAATCCGGGCTGTCGATCCCACCTATTATATTGAGAAGTGTGGATTTTCCCGATCCGGATGGTCCGAGCAGCACACAGAACTCCCCCTTTGCAACTTCAAAATCAATCCCCTTTAAAACCTCTGTCCTATTCTCCCCTGAGCCAAAGCTCTTTCTTATTCCACTGATCTTCAAGAAACTTTTTTCTCCCATAATTCTCTCCTTTTTTCATCTGACGCTATACACAAAATCGCAATATGATTTTTCAAAAACCGCTTATAGCACTTATCGCAGTGTTTAATTAAACATGTGAATAACTGTTCATATATTTAATAGCACAGATCTTTTTCCCTGTCAACTTTCATAATGATACTTTTTATCATTATGCCATTGCCGAAGTACTCATTATATATCAAGTGCCTCAGCATATATCTTTTAATACAAAAAAGTGTAACTTCTATGGTTCTTATCCCCATAAAAATTACACTTTTCCTTTTTCATCTGAATCTATCTGAATCTATATTCCCGGACTTCGCAGTTCTTTATTCCAAATGCGGCAAATTCCTTATTTGTCATATCATTGAAATATGACTGCACTATCCTTGAAATTCCATTGTGTGCAACAAGCAGATATGTTTTGCCATTTTTCTGGGACTCCGCTTTTAGTTCATCTAGCAGATTGTAGACTCTCTGGCACAGATGCACCATAGTTTCACCGCCCTCATAGTGATCCAGGAAATGTGTCTTCGCCTCTGCAAATATCGCTCCATCTCTGGCGGTTCCCTCGTATTTACCAAAGCACTGCTCCCTGAGTCTCTCCTCCGCCCTCATCGGGATCCCGGTGATCTCAGATATATGCCTTGCGGTCTCAGATGCTCTGACCAGAGGAGAATACAATATCTCATCTATATGATATCCGCCATTCTTTATGATCTCACCAAGCTCCTCCGCCTGTCTGTGTCCAAGCTCTGTGAGTTCTATGTCTGTGGCACCGCATATCTTATTTTCCACGTTCCACACCGTCTGTCCATGCCGTGTGAAATACAGTGACGCACCTGACTGATTCTCATGTTCCGTTATCTTCTTCCTGAGTCCGAAGTACCGCACCAGGACAGCCCTCGCGTCATTATATCCCTGGGCTATCCTCTTTTCCACCCCCTCCGGTGAGAAATCCAGCATTCCGTCTATGGCTCCGCCGAGCGGCACGGATGGATAGATGTGTATCATCTCTGCATCGTCATATCTGTCAGTCCTCCGCGCATCCAGATGAACCACCACAAATTTGCGGTATCCCTCATCATAAAGCGGCTGTATCGGCACATTATCACCGCCGAGGAAAAATCCCCCGTCATAATACTTAGTCTGATCTATAGTTTCCATCGGAAATATAACCGGTATCGCAGATGACGCCAGAAGTATACGCTCTATCTCTGAAGGCTCCATGCCTGCAAGCTGAAATCTCTCAGGTGTGGGCTTACCCTCCACATTGAGACAGGTCGCATAACAGCTCATCTTGCTGTTGGATACCCCGGTCAACACAGGTGAATTTTCCAGTATATCCATGAGTCCTTCCCTTGAGAAAAATCCATCCTTTATCTTCATTCCCTTTGCCACCGCGTCAAGTCCTATACACTCTATAGCACTCTGAATGACCGGATTGTCTATGGTCGTAAGCTTCTCCTTGATGGACTCAAACCACTTATTTCTGTTGTCCTCGTCTATATCTTTGTTGGAGAGTATTCTGTCATTTGTTATGTCGTACCACATCTGTGTCGCCTTATCCAGATCACCACAGGCATAAAGCGCTGCATTGAGCGCGCCCACCGAACTTCCCGAAACTGCTTTTATGTCTATGACATCCTTATACTCCTCAAGTGCTTTCCACACTCCGATCTCATAGGAACCTCTGCCTCCGCCTCCTCCGAGAACCAGGCCATATCCATCTTTGATGATTACAGCCTTCTTATCCTGGCTGTCCCCAGCTCCAAGCTCTATATACCTCGCCTCCTGATGCTGCTGTTTTTTCTGGGCAATGGTCTCCTCTATCACCTTATGCAATTCCTCCGCTCTGCCCTTTATCTCCTCAGTCTTTTCCTGTATCTCTTCAAGCATTTTTTCTTTATCCATATATTTATACCCCCTTTTTAAGAGTCATTTTCGTATGATGCACATCAATTTTCATACAATCATTTTACCATGCAAAAACCTTAATCTACAACCGTCCTCGATAATACTTTATAACTTTTCATATGGCGACATCCAGCAGCGCTACGCTCTTGTGTTTCTCGTACACACTGAACATACTATAATTACATTTTCAACATACTTCCTTAACATCCGATACACAAAATAAACACAGTATCCCTGTAGTATATAACCAGATTGATGAGGACAGCGGATGTACGAAGTGCCCAGGCAGCATCAGCGCACTCGCCGTCACTCAGACTAACAACAATCATATTTACATAGATGAGTGGTCCGGCGCCTCTGAAATTCCGGAACCCACTCCTCATAACCTTCCTTTTTAATTTTAACATTATAAAAGACGGATATCAGAAATTAACATTTACCCATTTTACACTTCTGATATCCGTCTTTTATTTGTTGTATTTTCAATTATTCATCATTACACTGATTTTATCTATATTCACTGTCCATCCGCAGCTTTGCGATCCTGTCTCAGACTGTACCACCACTTGAACACAGCACTTCCGATGATTATCACGTAGCCAGTAATGCTGAGCGCATCCGGTATCTGATCCAGAAATACAAATCCCAGTATGGCTGCAAATATGACCTGGCTATAATCAAATACCGATATCTCCTTCGCCGGAGCTTTCTGATAAGCCGCCGTGATGCTGAACTGTCCGCCTGCAGCCGCAAGACCAGCGCAGAGCAGGCATACAGTCTGCTGCCACGACATCGGCGCATGATCCACTATGATAAAAGGCAGTGTCACGATGCATGAGAACACTGAAAAGCACATGACTATGACTGGTCCGCGCTCTCCCTGTTTGCCAAGTTTTCTCACATATGTATATGCAACGCCTGCGCCAAGTCCGCCGGCAACCCCGACCATCGCGTACAGAAAATCCATGTGAAATGAAGGTTTTACCACAAATACCGCCCCAGTAAATGCAAGTATAACGGATGCCCACTCGATCTTATTTGCCTTCTCCTTCAGAACAAAATAGGACGCGATGATCGCAAAGAACGGGGAGAGCTTGTTGAGGATATTTGCATCGGCAATATTTAATTTGTCGATGGCATAGCCTGTATATTTTGAAATTTTATCGACAGGTTCTTTTTCCTCGATCATCATTTGGGCCAGGGACATTTTTTCTTTTTCAACTCCCTGTTTCATTCCTTGCTCAATTCCCTGGTCTACAAGAGCTCTACTTAGATTACACATGTCTCTCACCTCACTCTCAAATTCTTCTGTCATGGCAATATCAAAATCTTTATGTAACCGCTTCTTTTTTTCTTCTGGCGTGGCGCTCATATATTATTTTCCCTAGCGGTAATCAACATTTCAAGTAATCCCTTTGGCTTGTTGTGTCCACCTTATAGGG
>ENA-UAMT01000813-UAMT01000813.1-human-gut-metagenome-genome-assembly--contig:-NODE-813-length-12797-cov-7.155235_pt1 | contig 12797 bp, 10 predicted proteins | sample MGYA00243286_ERZ654505 | MGnify/ENA primary metagenome ERZ654505 (study PRJEB26926, sample SAMN06164656) | human gut metagenome | biome: ENVO:00009003; feature: ENVO:2100002; material: ENVO:00002003...
CGCGTCGAAATCGCTGGCACTTTTCTGGTTCTCTTTTGGTGTCAAAAGAGAACATCTCTCGGCTATATCCTCTTCCCCTCTCCCCTGTTCCACATGGAACACTTTACTTTTCTGCGGCGGCGGTGGGGATGCGGACGGTGTACTCGATGTAGCCGTCCTTTTCTTCCCGGTGGGCGGTGGCGGGCACGCCGTTGTCGGTCATCAGCCGGATGGCGTGGTCGATGGTATTGACAAAGATGCGCACGTCCCGCACCATGGAGATGCGGTGCCCGGCCTTGGGCGGGCTGTTCAGCAGCTGCTCGATGTAGCTGTCGGTCTGGCGGGCGTTCAGGCGGCGCTTGGCAATGGTGATCAGCGCTTCGCTGCGGCGATTCTCCGGCAGGCGCAGCACCGCCCGGGCGTGGCGCTCGGTGAGGTTGTTGTCCAGCACGAACTGCCGCTGGTCTGCCGTCAGCTGCAACAGCCGCAGCTTGTTGGCAAAGGTAGGCTGCGCCATGCCCAGACGCTTGGCGGCTTCCGCTTGGGTGCAGTCCCACAGCACCATCACATCCCGCAGCCCCTGTGCCTGCTCAAAGGGATTCAGGTCGGCGCGCTGGATGTTTTCCAGCAGCCCCAGTGCGGCGGTGCGGTCGTCGGCGTAGCTGCACAGGATGGCGGGGATGGTGGTCATCTTTGCCAGCTGGCAGGCGCGCAGCCGCCGCTCCCCTGCCACCAGCTCGTAACCCTCTGCCGTTTTGCGCACCGTGACCGGCTGGAGCAGACCGTTTTCCCGGATGCTCTGCGCCAGCGCCGTCAGCTCCTGCTCGTCAAAGCTTTTGCGCGCCTGAAAGGGCGACGGGTGGATCTGGTCGATGGGCAGAGAGAGTAATTTCCCGGACGGTTTCTTGCGTTCAAACATGATGCTGCCCCTTTCCTGTGAAATAAGCCTTCGGTTTTTCCACATTTCTCCGGGAAATCGTGGAAAACCTGTTCAGCTTCAGTGTAGCACACAAAGAAAGACCCCGCCAGAAATTTCGTTCGGCAGGGTCTTACAGGTTGCGTCAAGTTATGCGTTATTTCAGCGGGCTTTTTGCAATTTTACCGCCGTTTCTGGGGTATGCTGTCGGAGTTTGCGAAATCTTTTTGCACAAAATCAGCGTGCGGGTGTCGCCGCCGGGCAGGTGCAGGGTGCGGGTCTCGCGGTACTCGCCGCCCAGCTTTTTGATGGCACCCCGGGCAGCGGTCAGCTCCTCTTCCCCGGAAGCACCCTTCATGGCAAGGAAGTTGCCGCCCACTTTTACCAGCGGCAGGCAGTATTCTGCCAGCATGGGCAGGGCTGCCACGGCGCGGGCAGAAGCAAGGTCAAACTGTTCCCGCCACACCTTGCGGGCAGCTTCCTCGGCGCGCTCCTTGGCAAACTCCACCCCGGTCAGACCCAGCTGGGCGCAGGCATACTTCAAAAACTCCACCCGCTTGCCGGTGGGCTCCATAAGGGTCAGTTCCAGTTCCGGCTTGAAGATCTTGGTCACGATGCCCGGAAAGCCCGCCCCGGCACCCACGTCCACCATGCGCCCGGCAACCTCCGGCTGGCTGGCAAACAGCAGGCTGTCGAGGAAATGCTTATCCTCGATGCCCTCCGGGTCGGTGATGGCGGTCAGGTTGACCTTCTGGTTGTAGTCTACAAGGATCTGGGCAAAGGCATCCAGCTGATCCAGCTGGGTGCCGGTGAGGGCAATGTTCCATGTGGAACACTTTTCCACCAGCCGCTGTTTGTCGATCATAGTGTTTTCCTTTCTGTCAGGTGGTTGGGGTAGCACAATCGTTTATTTTATCGCAATTTCGTATTATTTTTGTTGTTTCCCTGCCAGTGCGATGCTCAGCTGCGCCACATCGGAGGGTGAAACGCCGGGGATGCGCCCCGCCTGCCCCAGATTGCGGGGACGGATGCGGGCCAGCTTTTCCCGGGCTTCCAGCGTCAGGCCGGTCAGGGCGGCATACTCGAAATCCTCCGGGATGAGGGTCTTTTCGTGTCGTGCCACCTCCCGGATCATCCTGTCCTGTCGGGCGATGTAACCGGCGTACTTGATCTCGGTCTCCAGCCGCTCCGCCAGCATGGGGGTGATCTCCTCTCCCCAGCCGATGATGCCCGCCACCAGCGGGTAGCTGATCTCGGGACGGCGCAGCAGCTCCTCGGCAATGCCGCCCTCGGCGGCAGGGGCAAGACCGGCGGCTTCCATGGCGGCGCGCAGGTCTGCGGTGCGCAGATGCGTCTCGTGCAGGCGGCGGCGCTCGGCTTCCAAAATCTGCTGGGTGTGCTGATACTTTGCCCAGCGGTCATCCTGCACAAGGCCGTATTCCCTGCCGATGGGGGTCAGGCGCTGGTCGGCGTTGTCCTGCCGCAGGGTCAGCCGGTACTCGCTGCGGCTGGTCATCATGCGGTAGGGGTCCATGACGCCCTTGGTCACAAGGTCGTCCACCAGCGTGCCCAGATAGCTGGTGTGCCGGGGCAGCACCAGCTGCTCTAAGCCCAGCGCGTTGCGGGCAGCGTTCAGACCCGCCAGCAGACCCTGCGCGGCGGCTTCCTCGTAGCCGGAGGTACCGTTGAACTGCCCTGCCCCGTACAGACCCCGCACCACCTTGCTTTCCAGCGTGGCTTCCAGACTGGTGGGGTCTACGCAGTCGTACTCAATGGCGTAGGCGGGGCGCATGATCTCCAGATGCTCAAAGCCTTTGATGCTGTGGTAGAAAGCGTTCTGCACGTCCTCCGGCAGGCTGCTGGACGCACCCTGCAAATACATCTCCTCGGTGTTCTCGCCGCAGGGCTCTACGAACAGCGGGTGACGGTCCTTGCCGGAGAAGCGCACCACCTTATCCTCAATGGAGGGGCAGTAGCGCGGGCCGACACCCTCGATCATGCCGCCGTACAGCGGGCTGCGCTGGATATTGTCCAGAATGATTTTATGCGTCTCGGGGTTCGTGTAGGCGATCCAGCATTCCACCTTGTTGTGCATGGGTGCATCGGTCAAAAAGCTGAAGGGCTGCAATTCGCTGTCCGGGTCGCCGGGCTGGCATTCCAGCTTGGAAAAATCAATGCTGCGGCGGTGCACCCGGGCGGGGGTGCCGGTCTTGAACCGGCGCAGCGGCAGACCGGCAGCTTTCAGGCTGTCGGTCAAGGCGTTGGCGGCGTGCATGCCGTCCGGGCCGGAGGCATACCACGCATCGCCCACAAAAATTTTGCCGCCGAGGTTCGTACCGGTGGCAAGCACCACGCACTTGGCGGTGTATTCGCCGTGCAGCTGGGTGACAACGCCCTTCACATGACCGTTTTCCACTTCCAGCGCCACTACCTCAGCCTGATGGATGGCCAGACCCGGGGTCTGTTCCAGCGCGTGCTTCATGTATTCGTTGTAGCGGCGGCGGTCGGTCTGCACCCGCAGTGCGTGCACGGCGGGGCCTTTGCCCTTGTTCAGCATCCGGCTTTGCAGATAGGTGGCATCTGCCGCCAGACCCATTACGCCGCCCAGCGCGTCCACCTCCCGCACCAGCGTGCCCTTGGCGGTGCCGCCGATGCTGGGGTTACAGGGCATATTGCCGATGGCGTCCAGACTCATGGTAAAGACGGCCGTTTTTGCGCCCAGCACAGCAGCTGCATGGGCGGCTTCGATGCCCGCATGACCTGCGCCAATGACGATGACATCATAATCTCCTAAGTGGTTCATATACTTTCGGGTTTCCTCTAATCAATGATTTGAATTTATTTCCCCACACAGAACCGCTCGAACACCTGTTCGATGACGGCTTCCGAGGCGTTTTCGCCGGTCAGGTCGCAGAGCGCGTCCAGCGCATCATCCACGCAGACCGAAACGGCGTCCAGCCCAAAGCCGCCTGCGGCGGCATCCAGTGCACCGGCTACGGCGTCCCGGGCGCGGAGGGCAGCAGAAAGCTGCCGCTGCCCGGACAGGCTGGCGGCGTGGGGGTCGATGCTGCCGGTGCCCAGCAGCCGCGCCACCGCAGCGGCGATGACCTTGCGGCTCCCCTCTTCCCGGCAGCAGACCGGCAGCACCATGGCAAAATAGGGGGCGATAAGCTCCGCGTCAAACCGGGTGGGCTTGTCCTCCTTGTTCACAAGGGCGATGGCGGGGCGACCGGCGCAGCGCTGCGCCAGCGCCAAGTCCTCCCGGCTGGGCGGCTCGGAGCCGTCAAAGACGGCAAGGATCAGCCCAGCTTCTTCCAATTTTTTCCAGCTGCGACGGATACCCTCGGCCTCGATGGCGTCCTCTGTCTCCCGCAGACCCGCGGTGTCAAAGAGGTTCAGCCGGATATCTCCCAGCTGCACCGCCTGCTCCACCACATCGCGGGTGGTGCCCGCCACCGGGGTGACGATGGCACGGTCGAAGCCTGCCAGCAGGTTCAGCAAGGTGGACTTGCCCGCATTGGGGCGTCCCACAATGGCGCAGTCCACGCCCTCGCGCAGCACCGCACCGGCATCGTAGCTGCGGATGAGGCCGTCCAGTTCCTCCCGCACTGCGCCCAGCACGGTACGCAGATGGGCGGGGTCCAGCTCCGGCACATCCTCCTCCGGGAAGTCCACCCAAGCGGCCAGATGCGCCTGCAGGGCGGTCAGCTGGGCTTTCTGGGCGTTGATCTTTTTCGCCAGCGCACCGCCCAGCGCGGCATTTGCCAGCGCTGCCCCCTGCCGCCCGTCTGCCGCAATCAAATCCATGACCGCTTCCGCCTGGGTCAGACCCAGCTTGCCGTTCAAAAAGGCACGGCGGGTGTACTCGCCGGGGGCGGCAGGCTGTGCACCCGCTGCAAGACAGGCTTCCACCAGCCGCCGCGCCACTGCGCTGCCGCCGTGGCAGGAAAGCTCCACCACGTCCTCGCCGGTGTAGCTGTGAGGCGCGCGGAAAAACAGAGCAACGCCCTCGTCAAAGGCTTCTTCCCTGTCCACAAAATGCCCGAACAGCGCGGTGTAGCCCTTAGCTTCTTCCACTTTTTTTGCCGGGTTTGCCGGGTGGAACACCCGGGCCGCCACCTGATAGCTCTCCGCACCGGAGAGCCGCACCACGGCAATGCCGCCTGCACCCGGTGCTGTTGCAATTGCTGCAATGGTCGTTTCCTGCATAGTTTTTTCTGGCTTCCTTTCCGCGCCCGGTCTGGCCGCTTGCTCCCATCTGCTCACAGCAGCGAGACCAATACAGTTTCATTGTACCACGAAATGCTGCGGAATGGTACTGTTTTTTCAACCAATTCCCGGGAAACGGTTGAAAATCCGCCCGTTTCTCACACAAAAAAGGGACTTTCCGTCCCAACACGGAAAGCCCCTTTCTACAGGAAACTGATTTTTAGAACTTGGCGATCTCTGCCGTGGTGATGGCCTTGCCGGGCAGCGTGCGTGCATCGGCATTCTCATGCAGGGCCAGCTTGCCTTCGCGCAGCAGCTGCACAGCCTTCTGGTGATCGGCGGCCTTCCAGTTGTTGCCCACGATCTTCCAGTTGTTGTTCACGTGCGGCTCGATGGTGCCGCCCTTCACGGTGCGGATGTACTCGCCCAGCAGCTCGCGGATGCCGCCCACATCGCCGCGCACATCGATCTCCAGCAGCTTGGGCAGATCCTCACCGGGCAGGAAGATGTCCGCAGCCGTCAGCAGCTGGGTGGTGGCACGGTAGTTGTTCACTGCCACAACAAAGGTGTCGGTGTCCTTCACGGCCTTGCCGTTCGGCCACTTGAGGTTCTTGATGCGGTGGCCCGGCTCCTTGGAGACGTCCAGCTCGTAGTTGACGCCCTCAAAAGCATCGTACAGGTAGTAGCGCACCGAGGGGTCAAAGGCGATGGTCACTTCATCCGGCTTCCATGTCTTGAAGAAGGCTGCGGACCACTCCATAAAGCGGCGCAGCTGCTCGCCGGTCATCTGCAGCTTGTACAGGGTGTTCTGGTAGGTGTAGATGCTGGCCATATCGCACTTGCGGATGGTGCCTGCGCGCATCTGGGAGGTCATGGAGGTCAGGGCCGTTGCGGAGACCTGCGCACCGGTGTAGTACATCTGCACTTCGTTGATGAAGTCCAGCAGAGCGGTGTCCTGCACCATGGCCTGCGGCAGGCAGTCAATCTCGTTTTCGGGGGCCAGATCGCCGCCCTTCAGCTCGCCGATGGGGGTAACAGCGTCTTCCTTGGCGCGGGTGTCGTAGGGAGCCAGCAGAGCGGTCAGCTCCGGATCGGGTTCGTACTCCTTGATCTGCAGGTTCTCCGAGGTGCGGTTCACGACCTTCCACTTGCCGTCCAGCTGGCGCTCCAGATAGACGTGGATCTCGGACAGGGTGGCACCGGCGTTCTTGTTCTCCACCACCAGCACGTTGTTGATCATCATGTTGGGGATGCTCCTGTGGCCGTGGCCGCCCACGATGACATCGAACTCGGGGCAGGCATTTGCCAGATCGGTGACGCCGGAGCCATAGACGCCGTACTCGTTCTCGGTATCCATGTGCATGACGCCGATCAGCACATCCACCTGATCCTTGATCTTATCAATGATCCTGCGGCTCTCGTCCACAGGGTTGGTGACCTTCCAGCCCTCCAGATTCTTGGCATCCCAGCGGATGATGTTGGGGGTGACCATGCCAATGACGCCGATCTTGACGGTGCCCTTTTTGATGATGGTGTAGCCGTCGGCCAGCGGGGTGCCGTCCGGTGCGTAAACGTTGCCGGTGAGCACCTTGGCCTTCTGCTGTCCCATGACCTTTTTCAGCACATCCATGCCGTAGTTGTACTCATGGTTGCCGGTGGTCCAGATATCATAGCCGATGGCATTCATGGCAGCGATCATGGGATGCAGGTCATCTTTCAGGAACAGCTCTGCGGAGTTGGCCTGAATGGTATCGCCTGCATCCACCACCAGCGTGTTCCGGGTGCGGCACTGCTTGATGGCGGTCGCTTGCTGGGCCACGCTGCCGGAAGCATCTGCCTTGTTGGCGGCGTAATCCCAGGGGTCGAACTTGCCATGGGTGTCGCTGGTGGCAAGGATCTGCAGATCCATGCTCCACAGGGACTTGATGTCACAGGCGGCTGCAGAGGGTGCCATGCAGCTGGCGGCTGCGATGGTCGCGGTTGCCCCTGCACCACGCAGGAAGCTGCGGCGGGAAATCTTGTTCTGAGACATAGTCGATTACCTCTCTTTTCATCACTCTGTCTGTTCTTCACGAACAGAACGCCCTTGACTACAGTATAAATCCTTGACCAATTGTTTTACAATTGCCATTTGAGAGAAAGATTTCGGCAAAAAACAGGCAGTTTCTCCAAATTTTGAGAAGAATGACTTTAAAAACACAAGACCGGACAGCCTGCGGGCTGTCCGGTCCTGTTGCTTCAAAAATATTTTCGCTATTACAGCTCGATCTTGCCGAAGCTGAAATCTGCAAAGTCATCCACGCGCTCGGTGCGCTTGGGTGCTACGGGTGCTGCACTCTCGGCGTCGCGGGGGGCGTAGGTGCGCTCCGGCACACTGGACGGACGCGGGCCGCGGGGTGCACCGCTGCGGCTGCCACGGTAGCCGCCATTGCTGCGGCGCTCGCCGCGATAACCGCCGTTGCGGTTGCCGCCGGGACGACGGCCATTCCGGTTGCCGCCACGGCCACGGCGCTCGCCGTAGGTATTCTCAGTCTGAGCATCCGGTGCGGTGGAGTAGATGACCACGCGGCGGTCACGGCCCTCGCCCTTGCTCTCGCTGCGCACGCCCTCCATCTTGCTGATGGCAGAGTGGATGATGCGGCGCTCGTAGGGGTTCATAGGCTCCATGGCAAAGCTGCGGCCGGTCTTGCGCACCTTGGCGCCGATGCGCTGTGCCAGTGCAGTCAGATCGCTCTCGCGCTTGTCGCGGTAACCTGCAACATCCAGGCCCAGCTTGATGTAATCGCCCTCCAGACGGTTTGCCACAAGGCTTGCCAGATAGGACAGGCTCTCCATGGTCTCGCCACGGCGGCCGATGAGGGCACCCAGCTTTTCACCGTCCAGACGGATGATGGTGGCTTCGCCCTTCTGCACGGCGCTGAAGGTCACGTTCTCCACGCCCATCAGGGTGATGACCTCCCGCAGATAGTCCACGGCGGCCTTCACCTTGGCGTTCTCCTCGATGACGATGGGCACTTCCACCTCTTCTGCCTCCTCGGCAGCTTCGGCGGGCTGCTGGGCAGCGGGGGTCTGCTCTGCGGCGGGAGCGGCAGGCTCTGCCACAGCAGCGGGGACTTCCTCTGCCACGGGGGCAGTCTCCTGCACGGGGGCGGCAGTCTCAACAGGCTGCTCTGCCACAACCTCCACCGGCTTTGCGGGCACAGCGGCGGGGGCATCCGGCAGTTCCACGCTCACGCGCACCTTGGCGGGGGTGGTCTTTAAGCCCAGAAACCCAGTCTTCTGGGGATATTCCAGCACTTCACGGCTGACATTCTCATCCTCAGCCTGAACACCCAGCAGGGCGCAGGCCTTGGCAAAGGCTTCGTCCACCGTCTTGCCGGTGGATTCCTGTGTACGGATCATAACCGTTTACCTCCCTTGTTACTGTTTATCCTGCTTGTCAAGCTCGCTCAGCGGCACGGTGCGCTCGTCCTTGTAGCGCTCGGCGTCCAGCTGACGGGCATACTCCAGCCGGCGCTTGTTCATCTCGCTGGCGGAAAGGTTCTTTTCCACGCTTTTGCCGGTCTTGGGGTCGGTCACCGTGATGGTGGTGTTCTTCACACCGCGCTTTTCCTGCTTGCGCTTGGCGGCGATCTCCGCTTCCACTTCCTTGCGCATCTTCTCGGGGTCGTAGAACTTGCGCATGACCTGGGTCTGTGCGGTCATGACGATGTTAGAAATGACGTAGTACAGAGAGAATGCCAGCGGGTAGGTAAAGCAGAAGAACAGGTACATCAGCGGCATCATATACATGGTCAGCTTCATGCTGCCCTGCATCTGCTGGCCGGAGGCCTTCATACTGATGTGGGTGGACAGGAACATGGTGATGACCGACAGCAGCGGCAGCACGAGATCCAGAGAAAGCCCCAGCTTCGGGATGCGGGTCAGGTCGATGCCAAAGAAGTTCATGTGCTGGCTGAACTCGGTGATGGTAGCGATCTGCTGTGCGGTAAAGCAGCCCAGCACGCCGCTGTTGCCGGCAACCACCTCGGCGATGATGTTGGTATCGCGGGTGATGGCGGTAAAGGAGATATCGGCGGCGGTCATAGCCTCGCCTGCGCTGGCAAGTGCAGCGGCGCTGATGTGGAAAATGCGCTCCAGCGGGTTATACACCACGCCGATAACACCGAACATGACAAGGAAATTCAGCAGCATGGGCACGCAGCCGGCCGTGGGCTTATAGCCAAAGTCCTGCTGCAGCTTCATCAGCTCTTCCTGCTGCTTTTCGGGCTTGTTCTTGTACTTGGTCTGGATCTCCGCGATCATGGGCTGGAAAGCAGACATTTTCGCCATGCTCTTCTGCTGGCTGGTCTGCAGGGGGATCTTGACGATGTTGATGAGCAGGGTGAAGAGGATGATGTCCCAGCCGTAGTTCGGCAGCAGCTTGTAGATCCACTCCATGACATAGCCGAGAGGACCGCTCAGGATGTAAAAGAAGTTCATACCTTTGTCCATTCTGCCCCGGCTGTGGCCCGGGACGCATTATTTTTTTATCGTAGGACACGCCGCCCACAGTGCAGCACGTCACAAGAAGCTTTATTATCTAAAATGGCCGCCGCTTTGCTCTGGCCATAAATAGCGGAAATAAAATTTTAATTTCGCAAATCGAAAAAATCTGCGGATTTTTTCGATTTGCATTTTCACCGGAGAGGGTCGTAACGAAAAACGACATTTGCTGCGGCCGGCTGTAGCCGTCGCGCAGCGACTTCAAACCGGCGGAACACAAAAAATCCTCTAGCGCAGCGGCTTGGATTTTTTGTATGGAGCCCAACAGCTTTGGGGTTACCAGGGGCGAGCAGCCCCTGGTTCGTGCCTCCCGCGCTTCGAAAGTAGCGGGCGCTTTTCTGGTACTCTTTTGTGCGCGCAAAAGAGTACATACCCGGCGGCGATGCACTTTGCAAAAAGCATTAAATTTTAAACACGCGACTACGCTCTACGCAGAAAACCTCTATTTTTCCACCTTTCGCTTGTGCCGTGTGCAAAACAGCTTTGCAGGCTGTAAATTGCGGGCGGGGCTTTGCCAGCGGCCGGGCGGCGGCACGGGGTCGTAGCCCCATTTGCCCAGCGGATTGCACCGCGCAATGCGCAATGCGCCCAGCAAAATGCCTTTTATACAGCCGTGGGTCAGGATGGCCTGCATGGTGTAGTTGCTGCAGCTGGGCGAAAACCGGCAGCTGCGGCCGATCCATGGGCTGAGGGTATACTGGTAGATGCGGATGGGCACGCACAGCGCCCTGCGGCAGAGCATTTGCAGCCGGTTCACGCGCGGGACTCCGGCTTTTGTTTGCGGGCAGGGGGCACGGTGGCGGGCGGCTTTGCGTCCGGGCGCTTTGCCTTATCCGGCAGACCGGCTTGGGCAAACAGCTTTGCCACAACGCTGCTCAGCTGCCAGCTTTTCAGTTTGGGGGTCATGCCCCGGGCCACGAAGATCAGATCGTAGCCGCCGATATTGTAATCCAGATGCTCATCAATCGCGGCTTTCATCACGCGGCGGGCGCGGTTGCGCTGCACGGCGTGGCCTATTTTTTTGGTGGCGGTCAGGCCTACCCGGGTGTTGCGGCCCCGGGTCTTGAGCACATACAGCACCAGTGCCGGGTTCACATAGGACTTGCCGCGGGCGTACACACGGCCAAACTCGCTGTTGCGGCGGATCGGACGATAGCGCATAACGTCGGCACCTCCTTTCGTCCGGGTGCACATGGGTGCACTCTTTAGCCAGTATATCAAAAATTTTTGCAGTTTAAAAGCCCATCCGGGCATTTTTACGAAAAAACTTTTGACGGGTAAAAAAATAAGACCGCCAATGGGATATCAGCGGTCTTTTGTGCGCATATTCATTTCTGCGCCGGATCTCACCTGCAAGGTTTAAGATCAGACAGTCAGGCTCTTGCGGCCCTTTGCACGGCGAGCATTGATGACCTTACGGCCGTTCTTGGTGCTCATGCGGGTCAGAAAGCCATGAACTTCCTTGCGCTGACGCTTCTTGGGCTGAAAAGTTCTCTTCATGGTTGTATCCTCCGTAAAAACTTATCCCCGGTATGGGGTCTTGATCGGTCCCAGATTGGGGACAGGCTTGCAATTCAACAGTATATCGCATAGTATGACGTTCTGTCAAGCATTTTTTGCAGTTTTCTGCAAACTTTTTTCTGATTTTTCTGTTAAAAGCTTTTCAACTTTTTCACCATTTTGCTGTGGAAAACTTTTTTCTACCAGATATTGTGGTCTTTTTGGCGTGTTTCCACAAGGCTGCTGTACCATCTTATCTTATGTATTATAAATTACATTATAGTAATATAGACGCAGGGAGATTTTTGTGGTATACTAACGTGGTATCAGCAGCATTGTTGAAAACTTCGACCGATTCAATGGAGTGGATGTTTTATGGATTCTTTCAAGGACGTTTTAGAAGCGGCCCAGATGTACTGCAAGGCGCAGATGGCCGAGCCAACGTACAATCTCTATATCGACGGGTTGGAGCCCATCAGCTTTGAGGACTCCAGCCATATCACCCTGTCGGTGCGCAACGATTTTATCTGCAAGATCGTCACCGACCGGTACCTTGGCCTGCTCAAAGAGGCCTTCAAGTCCGTGCTGGGCTTTGATGTGGACATCACCCTTGTGGTGCCCAGCACCCCGCCCCACGAAGTAGTGCTGGCCCAGCAGTACGAGGCAAACCCCGCCTCCCCGCAGGGCAACTACGAGTTCACCTTTGAAAACTTCATCAAGGGGCCGTCCAACCAGTTTGCGTTTGCTGCTGCGCAGGCTGTGGCGGCAAACCCCTCCGGGGCCTATAACCCCCTGTTCATCTACGGCGGCTCCGGTCTGGGCAAGACCCATCTGCTGACCGCCATTCAGACCGAGATCAAGCGCACCCACCCCGATTTCGTCATCATGTATGTCACCTGCGAGCAGTTCACCAACGAGCTGATCGCCGCCATCCGCGCCGGCAGCACCGAGGACTTCCGCATGAAGTACCGCGTGGCAGACCTTTTGCTGGTAGACGATATCCAGTTCATCGCAGGCAAGGAGTCCACGCAGGAAGAGTTCTTCCACACCTTCAACTCCCTGCATGATGCCCACAAGCAGATCGTCATCGCTTCCGATCGCCCCGCCAAGGAGATCAAGAGCCTGGAAGAGCGTCTGCGCACCCGCTTTGAGTGGGGTCTGACCGCCGATGTGCAGCCGCCGGATTTTGAGACCCGGGTGGCCATCGTGAAGCGCAAGGCAGAGCTGCTGCATCTGGATCTGCCCGAGGACGTGGCAGAGTTCATTGCCAACCACCTGAAAAACAACATCCGCCAGCTGGAGGGCGCAGTGAAAAAGCTGAACGCCTATTATATGCTGGAGGGCATCCAGCCGGTGATCAGCGTGGCGCAGAACGCCATCAAGGATATCCTCAACGAGACTCAGCCGGTGCCGGTGACCATCGAAAAGATCATCGGCGAGGTATCCCGCACCTTCAACGTGTCCCCTGCCGACATCCGGGGCACCAAGCGCAACGCCAACGTGGCTTCCGCCCGGCGCGTTGCCATCTATATCCTGCGGGAGGTCACCGGCATGAGCATGGAGGAGATCGGGCGGGAATTTTCCGGCCGCGACCACTCCACCATCGTCTACTCCCTCAAGACCATGGAACGGGACATGAAGAACGACC
>ENA-UAMT01000820-UAMT01000820.1-human-gut-metagenome-genome-assembly--contig:-NODE-820-length-12713-cov-5.468083_pt1 | contig 12713 bp, 10 predicted proteins | sample MGYA00243286_ERZ654505 | MGnify/ENA primary metagenome ERZ654505 (study PRJEB26926, sample SAMN06164656) | human gut metagenome | biome: ENVO:00009003; feature: ENVO:2100002; material: ENVO:00002003...
CTTCGTCGGCAGCGTCAGATGTGTATAAGAGACAGCTATTAAAGATACTTTACCAGTTCATCAAGAACGCTGTCAAGATGTCCGTCAATAAAGCCATAGTCAACACCCTTGTATGACCAAGCCGCTCTTCCGATAGAACATTTCTCAAAGGCACTGCTTATATCTTTGTACCAGTTAAGAGTATTTTCAGCAGATGCAAGATTTATAACACCGTATTCTCCACAATACATAGGAACATTTCTTTCCTCTGCGACCCTTACAGCCTCAGCAAATCTTCCCATAAAATAATCAGGCGTAAATTTCTCTGTCTTGACCTCCTCGTATGTCTGCATATATTCAAGACCAAGACGCTTTATCTCAGTTCTGTATTTTGGGACGCTTCCCGGATAATCGATCCTGAAATCTCTCGGCATCTCATCTACCCAATAGGCAGCCTGATGAGTGAAAAGGAATGGGTCATAGCAATGGAAAGTATAAACTATATGCTCGTCGTAAGGTTTATCAAGATCTTTCATTGAATCAATAGAGTTGTTCCAGTAGCTGCCCACAATAATATTTATATCAGCACTATATTTTCTAATAAGCTTTATGGCATTTTCAACGATAGCATTCCACTTTTTGCTGAACTTAGGATCAGTTACCTCATTGAGAAGTTCAAAAGAGACCCTGTCAGAATATTTGCTGAAACGCTTTGCAAACTCTTCCCAAAGGTCATAGAATTTCTGCTGAAGCTCAGCGTTATCAAAGAATCCGCTTTCAGCCTGAGCCTTGTCAAAGAAAAAGCCCATTGTCTTATGGAGGTCAAGTATCATATTGATACCGTTATTTCCGCACCAATCGATACACTTCTGAACATAGTCGAATCCGCTCTCTATAAAGCCGTTTTCGTCCTGAAAGATATTATAATCAACAGGCACTCTAACGTGGTCGCAGCCCCAGCCCTTTATACGCTTGATGTCCTCCTCTGTAATAAAATTATCAAGATGTTCCTTACTGTAATCGCATTGTGACAGCCAGCCTCCGATATCGATGCCGTGCATATAGCCATTAAATCTTCTCATATTTTTAACCGTCCTTTCTGATATAAGTTTTGCTTACAGCTATATTTTAGCACTATGCGATCGAAAATTATATCATAATTTTAATATTCGTGTAAAAATCGTAACGTTCTTATGACGTTTTAAATGTATTTGATATCTATATGTCTTCTCTCCAATAGTTATATGTCCCGAGCTTCAAGTTTCGGGCCTTTTCGTGCGATCTATTACATGGTGTAGGCTATAACTCCGCATAAAAAAACTTGTCAACGACCGCAAAACACGTTATTTGCTTTTTTCCTGCATAAATTCCCCACCTCTGCAAATAATATTACTACATTTTTGAAATATGACTATCACCTTATCTCAGCAATCTCTCAAGCCTGCACTCAGGGTAAACAAAGCCTTACGGGAAACGCAGTTCAAAGAGAAACTCACTGCACTTGTCTTCCGTGTTGAATTTCTTCTGAAAATCTAAGTTACTGAACTTGATTTTATGGACTTTTCTTTTAGGCATAACAATTTCACCTCACTTTTCGTTGCTATGCCTATATTATTATATCACACTATCTGTCCATTTGTTCGGACTTTTGCTTGCTGAAGAAAAGTGATAGTCATATTTATCAATAATATTTTGTAGGTGTTTTCTATAGCCATCTACTATTCTTTTCGGTCGAACTATATGCATTTGACCATAGGTAAACTTTGCCAGCCAACCAAAAAACATGTTCGACACCTGTATCTCAGCCGTGAAAGTCATATGTTCCTGATCATACTCTTTTAACTTGATATCTTTGCCAAACCTGTCCAAAGCTGTCCCTGCAAGTTTGTTTTCGATACAGAATGTCACCTGTGTAGTCTTTCCATCTTTTGAGTTGTACATATCAAATGTCGAATTCAGATATTTCTCGCCATCAAAACCTTGGTCATCATTGTAAAACGGATTGTTGTTCGCAAGAAGCTTTCGTTTTTGATCTGTAATTTTCAGATCATATATCTTATCAACGCGAAAACTGCTTTGCTTGACAGCATTTTTATACTCATTTCCACCAATAAGATAAAGCCTTGAATCGTTCCATAGCAGTTGATAAGGAGAGATAACATGTTCTTTATCAAGTATGTTTTTGCCGTACTTGTCAGCATGTGCATAAATAAAGTGTATCTTTTTATCCTCTCTTATCGCTTTATGGATAATATTAGTGTTATTTATGCAATCAAGATTATCGGTCTTGTTGCGAAGTGCCAGATGTTCATGATGTGATAGAGCATCAAATTCTTCATCATTCCCCATTTGCTTTATATGAAGTATAAGTTCTTTTGCACTTTTTATATCCGGGTATCCTGCACAGCATACCAGGTCTATCATAAGTGCAAGCTCGCCTCCTGAAAAGCTTTGACGGTCATAATAATATCTGCCGTTCTTTTTATGTACCACACCTGCACCCATTTCTTCCATGATGCTGAGGTCAGAGTATATGATCTGCCGTATCGCCGAGTATTCATCTAGATATTCCTGCATTTTTTTGATATTGATAGGTTCACCAGACTTTGTCTGCTGCTGCATGAATTGTATCTCCCTTAGTATACGCCTTCGAGATTTTCCTTGTTCTGCCATATATTACCCTCCTATTTAATTGATTATAGCGTAAAAATATGATTCTGTCAATAAAATGTATTGATTTCAATACATTTTTTCCTTGCGAAATGAAATATGATACTATATAATTTATAAAAAAACAACGCAAAAGAAAAAAAGCGAATGCAGGAATATCTTAACAATGCCATTAATCGGAAACCTACGAACTCAATTACGATCAGCTTCCCTCAGGATAGATCAATTATAGAGAAGGTGCGATCTATATTTTGTTGAAAGATAAAAAAAACAATGATATAGTATAATAAAATTTTGTTATGATAAGAAATTGAAAACACTCATAGCCTACGAAAATGAACTGGTTGACTATGCGGTACAATGACGCTGTAACGATAAAAAAGTACATATTTAACAAAATGCTAGTCGTTATAACAAGAAAAAAACTAATACACAAATTGTATTGATATTCTCTGAATCTATAATTTGTGAAATGCAACACTAAAGAAGGTGAAATCGTTGAAAATTGATCCAAACAAAATGAATACTCTTAAACCTGCAGCTTATTTGACGGCGGATAAATGTCAGCTGTATCGTTCTATAATGCGAACCCTTTATAAAGAAAAGGAAGCTTATAATTCACAGTTGAGTGCGGGAAGCATTTTAAAACATTTGAAAGATAATGATGAATTTGCATCTCTTGATATAGATGAGGTCAAGCAGGCGCTTAGTCAGCTAACTCAATGGGGGGATGTTGTTCCAATGCAAGATCCCAGAGAAGTTACCACTATTGAGGAATATAAAAACAAATTATATCGCTATTCGCCTACAGAAGCAGCAATTGTCATTGAAAGAATGACAATTGAGCTTGAAACTCAGCATAGTAAAGTCAGTACATTGTCAAGCGCTTTGTTCGTGAGGATTAATGAGTCGCTGAAAAAATTCAAAGAACATCTTGAATCAATGAATGAAAAGGATATGTATGAGGAATGGAACAATCTGCAAAATGATTTTCAAAGACTAAGCAACAATTTTTCTGATTATCTTCATGCTTTTTATTCAGTAGAAGGAGAAAAACGTCTGCGTTCAATGGACTTTTTGATCCATAAGGATAAATTTGTGAATTATCTTAGAGAGTTTATAATGTACCTACTGAAATATTCTTCAATTATTGAAGTTAGCCTGAAAGCAGTAAGAGAAAATGTATTGAAAATCATAATCCCGAGTATTGTTAAATATGAAAGCGAACTTCCTAGACTTAACGGAACTGTAAATATAGAGGAAATAACTGAAAGGATACACAATCAGTGGAACGGTCTGTACTGCTGGTTCATCAGTACAGATGATCGTTCGTCCAACAGTGAAATCCTTGCAGAGTATACCAACGAAATAATACGAGGAATGATAAACAATGCCATTATACTTATGCAGCTACAAAACAATGCTGTAAGCAAAAGGCGAGACTATTACAAATATCTTGAAATGTTTGGTAGATGCAAGAATATTGATGAAGCGCACTGCTTATCGGCACATATTTTCGGAGCTATGTCAGTCAGTCATTACAAATATAATACCAGTAGAGAAACTGACAGTATTTTTGAGTATGCAAGAGATCTTAAACCGCAGGTGTTTGAAATCAGTCCCCAGACGAAAACGTATAAGCCAAGAATTAAATCATCGGGATTTGTGAACAAAGAATTTGATAAAGCAATAAAGAAACAGGAATACATAGCACAGATAAAAAGACAGCAAGAGCTTTTGAACAGTTACATCAAAAAAAACAAGCTGATAATAAAGGATCTTTCGAATCAAATAGTCCCAGAGGAAATACGTCACATAATTCTTGGCTGGATCTCATTTGCAAATCAAAATAAACAGCGCACGGGAATAACCGATTTCGGACGTAGTTTTAAAATGACAGGCGGTACTGAAAAATTAGTTATCGAATTTTCTGACGGCCTATTGAAAATGCCCGACTACACATTTGAGTTTGAGGAGAAATAGTATGAAAGAAATCACTCAATTACTTGAAGAGTTCTGGATAGTAAAAGATAAAAACACAACGGATTACTATAGGATAAAAAGAAGCATAGACAATCAGATGAAGAACTTTCTGACGGATTTTGTGGGTTGGAAACTATTTGTTACCAATAAATTGATAAAGTTAGAAAAGCTTCCAGCAGAAGCACATCCTTTCATGGGTATACAAAGATTTGAAAGCGTAAATGAATATATGCTACTTTGCGCTCTGCTGATTTATCTTGATGAAAAAATGGATGGAACGCATTTTCTTCTTTCCGAGCTTATAGAAAATATAGAGAAGATAATAGCTGGTTATGCCGATATTGATCTAACAAGATTTACTGACAGAAGATCACTTATAAAGGTTCTTAAATTTGCCGTGGAGATGTCAATGCTCAAAATATCTGACGGATCTATCGAAGCGGCAGAGCAGGATCAAAGCAAAGAGGTACTTTATGAGAATACGGGACTTTCAAAGTTCTTTTCGGTAAATCATGACAGCTCAATAAGTGAATATACAGACTATCATGATTTTGAGAACAGAAGCTCTCTTTATACCGATGATGAGACAGACATGGTAAGAACAAACAGAGTGTACAGAAGGCTTCTTTTGCAGCCTTCGATGTATTGGGACAGCGATGATGATATGGATAGTATTTATCTGATAAATCAAAGACAATACATATACAAACATCTTGACAAATACGTGGGCGGAAGACTAGATATACATACTGGTGCGGCTTTTTATATGATAAGCGAAGATAATGTTTTTGGAAAGATACACCCATCGGAAAAATCTATTTCTGGATTTATCGCACTTATGTGCGGCAAAATAAGAGAAGATATAGCAACGATAAACAATTCAAAAATATTTTTGACAGAAACAGAGTTTGAACTCACTATACTAAAATATAAGGAGTTATTTTTTAAAGGTCTTAGCAAGGAACTCAGAGATATGTCAAATGAAAAGTTTACTTTTCTTGTGAAAAAATATATGTTTGAGTGGCAGCTTGCGGAAGAAAGCGAGGACGGATACTATCTTTGTGATGGAATCTACAAAACGGCAGGACGATATCCTAAGGATTTCAAGGAGGAATAAAAATGGAACGCTGGCAAATGAATAGGCTTGGATTTGTAAACTTTTGGGTATATGATATAGAGGAGTTTCCGATTTACGGTGGAAGACTTTTGCTCAGAGGTGCAAATGGTTCGGGAAAATCCATAACTACACAAAGTTTTATTCCATATATTCTTGACGGAAACAGACTGCCTTCGAGACTTGATCCATTCGGAGGCAAAGAACGAAAAATGGACTATTATTTGATAGGCAATGCAGATAGCGAAAAAAAAGAAAGTACAGGGTATATATGGTTGGAGTTTGCAAAGCCCGAAAGCGGACAGTATAAGACTATCGGCATAGGTATGCGGGCAAAAAAAGGCGGAGATTTCAAGGCTTGGGGATTCTGTCTTAAAGATGGCAGTAGGATAGGCGACGGTTTTGAGCTTTACAGTAATGTAGGCAGTCAGTTTATACCACACGATCACAAAACCCTTAAAAACTTCTTGGAGATGACAATATATTTATTGAAAAAGTCGTTGAGGGAAAGTATGCAGAATATAAGCTGATGGTCGCAAGTGAGATCTTCGGTATAACAAGAAACAGCATCGAGGATTTTGACAGACTAACAAAAGTGCTGATACAAACAAGATCATCAAAGCTTTCTTCAAAGGAAAACCTGAAGCCCGAACAGCTTTATGTTATTCTTAATGATTCGCTTCAAACACTGACAGATGAAGATCTCAGGCCCATGACAGAAGCAATGACAAAGATCGAAGATATGCAGTTTAAGATTGAAGCTGCAAATAAAGCTAGGTGTGAAGTTAAATACATAGCTGATGAGTATGATAGATACAATAGATATATGCTTTGGATAAAGTCAAAAAAATACCTTGATATAGCAACAGATGTAAATGAAAAGCAAAAGGATTATGATAGCCAAAAGAGCAGCATAGAAAAACAGAGCCAAAAACGAAAAGACAGCAGGGACAAGCTTAAAAAAAGCAAAGATGAGTATTCGGCAAAGGAGGAACGGCTGGAAGGAAAACATAAACAGATAAGGTCAAAATACCATGAACAGAGTGACAGCAAAACTGAAATAGAAGGTATAAAATACGACATGGATAAACAACTGAAATCTCTTGACGGTTACAGCGATTCGGGATTTCCGTTTTATAAATACTTTTCTTACGAATTAAAAAATGGTAATGTACTTGATGCTGACAGATACCGAAATGAGTGCAGAGGGTTTTCATCAGAGCTTGAGTCGGTGATAAAAAAATTTGATGAACAAGATTATGAACGTGAAAAATATGAAGAGGCTCAAAAGGAACTTTCCGAAGCCGCATCTGTTCGTACCGATAAGAAAGTGGAGAAAGATCAAGCAGAAGAACAATTGAACGAGCAAAAGGACGTCGTGATTGAAGCAATATATAAGGCAGCAAAAGACAATAAAGAGTTTATGATAGATGAACCTTTCAGAAATAAGCTGTCCGATATTTTAGAATTTATAGAAAAACGTGGAAACAGTGAATATAGTGACGCTATGTTTTCGCATTATGAGTATCTCAAAAAAAATCTGAATGATCGTCTTATCAAGGCAAAAGAAGAGTGCAGATGTAAAAAATCTGTGATGGAAGACAAAGAGAAAAAACTGAATGATCTATTGTCAGCAAAGGAACATGAACCAACGAAAAGTGAATTTCGAGCATATGCACGAAAAGCATTGAGCGAGCACGGCATCAGATACAAAGCTCTGTATGAATGTATAGATTTCAAGCCTGATGTCCCAGATGCAATGAAAACAAGGTTAGAAGCAGCCTTAACAGATACAGGATTGCTTGATACACTTGTGATTGCGCATAAGGACATAGCTTTCGTTAAAGAGATAATAAAGGAATATGATGAAAGTTGGTTTGCTATCGAAGAAACAACCACGTCATTTGTGTCGCCTTATTTTGAAATATCCGAAGGCTGCGAATTTGCAGATGAGGTCATGTCAGTACTTTCGAAAATCCACAGTATATTAAGTGTTACCGCTGACGGATACTATGAATATGGTATGACGGCAGGCTATGCAAATGAAGAGCAGGTAAGTTTTATCGGTGCGGAAAACAGAAGACTTTTCCGTGAACGGCAGATTGCTGAGCTAAGAACAGAGTCAGAGCTTGCAAAGGCGGCTTATGATAGTGCAGAAAGTGCAAAAAACGATATAAATGATCGTATCGGCATATTAGAATCAGAATATGCTGTGCGTCCTTCTTTGGATAACATAAATGCTGCATTGGAACATTTAAATACCGCATGTTTGGAATTTGATGTAGCGGATAAAGGATATAAAACTGCGGAAGAAAAAGAAAACAGAGTGAAAAAGGCTTGGACTAAGGCTTCGCAAGAAGTCAGCGAAATCTGTAGCAAATATTCTCAATACGAGAAAAAGAAGCAGATCTTTGTTGATGCGCAGGCAGAGCTTCGTGATTTTGAAGATATAGTATGCAGTATTATCGATCAAAATAATAAACTTGGCGATAAGAAAATTCAGTTGGCTTGGATAAATGAATCTATTGTCCAGTTAAATAATGATATTAATGAAATAACTCAGGATTTAAAGCGGATCAAAGACGATATACATGAAAATGAAGAGATAATACGCTTATGCACTGAAAAATTGGAAAGCCCAGAGAATATTGATATTGCTAAACGATCTGACGAACTTGATGAGCTTATAGATAATTCGACAAAAAAGATATCTGATCATAATAAAGAATTAGTAAAAGAAAAAATCAATATTACACATGAAAAAGAATATCTAAAAAAAACAACTGGTGAACTGAACAATTTGATCGAACAAGAAAACAAGCTGTTTGAAATATTCAAGGAAGAACTCAATCTCGGATTTGTTATCAAAGCGGACGGACCTATTGTCAAGCAGCATGCAGAAAAAGCAAAATCAGAAGTCGCTCAAGGTGATGACAAAATGGAACTATCGGTTATACAGGCAAGACTTCTTGATGTATTCCAGAAGCACAGTACTGATGCGACTGCAGAATACAGGCTGATATCTGAAACAATGTTTGAAAATTCGGATATTGAAACTATAAGAGCAAGAAACAAGATAACTCTGCTATGGAAAGGAAGCAGGGTAGCTCCAAGTGAATTTACTGCAATGATAAAAACAGCCATAGAAGATGATGAACTGCTTATGAAGCGGGACGAGCAGGAAATGTTCACGGGTATACTTCTCAATATACTCAGTAAAAAGCTCTGCGTTAAGGTAGATGACAGCAAACGCTGGGTAGAATCAATGTCAAAGCTGATGAAAAGCATTGAGACTTCGCAGGGACAAGCATTTTCGCTTAGCTGGAATGCCAAAAAGAATCTTGGCAAAAACGAACTACCATATGATCAGCTTAATAAGTTGCTGCGAATGAATAAAGAAATGATAAGATCTGATGATATCGAAAAGCTAACAGAGCATTTCAGGAGCAAAATCGAACATGAAAAAAGAGTTGTTGAAGAAAAAGGTGAAGAAATAAGTTATTCAGAACTTATCAGAACAGTGCTCGATTACAGAAGCTGGTTTGAATTTAAACTAAAGTTCAGAGAATCCGGAAGCGACAATTTTAATGAGCTGACAAACAGCAGATTCAGCAGTTTCAGCGGTGGAGAACGTGCGATGTCGGTATATATCCCACTTTTTGCAGCTGTTGCTGCGCAATATGAAAAAGCGGGAGAACAGGCTCCTAAGATATTGGCACTCGATGAAGCATTTGCTGGAGTAGATGACAGTAATATCAGCGAGATGTTTGACCTGCTTGAAAAATTGGGTTTTGGATATATAATAAATTCCCAATCTTTATGGGGATGCTTCAAAACAATACCGAAGCTCAATATCGCAGAGTTGATACATGAGAAGAATTCGGATTTTATTACTGTCATCAAGTACGAATGGAATGGAAAAATCAAAAAACTTGTAAAGTAGGGTGATAGCGTGAATGATGCAAAAAAAATTGCTGAAATATTGAAAAAGAACTGTGGCTATGTAAGGATAATGGAACAGTTGAAAAATAAGTTTTATTCTTATGGAGAAAGTCGTGGAAAAATATCACTAAAAGATGCAACACAAGAAGAGTGTTATGCTGTCGATGAAATAATCTGTCCTAAGATCGGGTATGAACCTCCAACATTGTCGTTTACAGTAAAAGACTTTGAAAATGGTTTAAGTCAATACGGAAAAGTATCTTTGAGAGAGGTTCTAGAAAGTTACTTCAGCATAACTTTGCAAACCAGAACTGAGCATGAGTCCGAAAAAGCCGAAAAGAAAAATGAATTTGAAAATGAGCTGTTATCAAGATATGGCGGAAAGCCATGTTACAGTTGGCTTGTGGAGATGTTTGCTTCTGGAAAGTATGGCTATAAAATTGTTATGGAGCAATACAATAACGACCCCAAAGCGGCAGAAAGTCTTGTCAGCTATGTTTGTAATGCAGTCGATTCAAGATATGAGCAGGAATTTGAGCCGATAGGTCTGCCTATCCTAGCTGCTGAGATAACCAGCAATCCTCATTATTTTGATATAAAATCGACAGCAGGAAATCTTCTTGTAAATGCACTCGGATTTCTATCAAACAAGTCTCAAAATAATTCCGAAGAGATTAAGGAAATCTATTTTTATTTTGGTATAGAGGCAGATAGTATAACCAGTGCGTGTGCTTTGCTCGGAATCAGGCTCTATGATAAAAAAGGAGAAGAGCATAAAGCATATAAAATGTTTGCCGATAAAGGTGAGATAGCTATGCTTTCGGTTGCGAATTTGGTAGGTATCAGTAGTGCTGATTGCGACAGGAAAAAAGTATTTGCAGTTGAAAATCCTGCTGTATTTATTGCACTGGTACCTATCGTGATAAAAAAAGGATTTGCGATGATTTGTACTTCTGGTCAGCTCAAAAGGTGCGTTTTGAAAACGCTTGATATGCTTTCGGACAGCGGTTGTACAATATATTATGCAGGCGACTTTGATCCAGAGGGATTATTGATTGCCGATAAAATCTTATCAAGATACAAAACGGCTGTACATATTTGGCGAATGAGTAAAGAGGATTATTATTCCATCAAAAGAGTCACCCCACTCTCTGAAAGTCGCTTGAAAAAACTCGACAGCTTAAAGGTCACAAAATTGAAAGAACTGGGCGATGCTATTAAATCAGAGAAGAAAGCAGCATATCAAGAATTAATGATACCAGACATGATTGAAGACGTAGGTCTAGTTTATTAAAAGACATCGAAAAATACCATATGGAAAATTAGGTTCCGCAAAAAACGATGAAATTATGGTCTGCGAAGAGATTTTATTTGAAGCGTTTTGTTTTTCTATTTATGATCTGTATAGATGATACTTACAAACCTTAGCAAAATAATTTTTTCAAAATTTACAATAGTAAACAAATATACTTTTGTATTGTTAACAAACCTATGCTCGATATGATATGATCAATTCATCAAGCATACTGCAATTTTAAAAAGCGAACTTGACTACTTGCACTTCCCAGATTGGCGGATAGACTGTACATAAAATAATGTGAGGCAGCCGCAGACCACACTTGTGCGTGGTTTGCGGCTGCTTTTTCTGTCAATATTTTTAGGCTAATTCTATGAAGTATCTCACACTACACTATCGTCCAACAAAAAATCGATCAATCCAATATTCAGAACACCATTGTCATCATACCAGCGTTTTCTTATATCTTTGCGAACTATGATTTTAGGAAACGAATCACCTGTTAGAGAAAAAGGTCTTAATTCCTGCATCTCTTTTTCGGCGTCAGACAAAGCAAAGGCGGACTGAATGTAAGTCCTTTTGCCCCCGCTTGTCACAACAAAGTCGATCTCTCTAGGAACACGAACAGAACTTCCATTTGCATTGCGTTCCCTTGAGTAAACAACGCCAACGTCAACGGAAAACCGCGGATAATCAGTTCGTTATAAATAATGTTTTCCATTATGTGAGTCATTTCATGCTGACGAAAACCTATCCGTGCATTACGCAGTCCAATGTCCTCACAGTAAAATTTGTATGGATATTCAAAATATGATTTACCCTTAACGTCATATCGCTTGCTTTCAGAAAACAAAAATTCGCCCTCGAGATGCTCAATATATGATGCGACCGTCACAACGGAAATGCCGCCGTTTGTTTTTGACTTTAGCGTATTTGCTATCTTTGTTGGATTTGTAAGCGAGCCAATAGATGAACACAGCAGATCAAGTATTTGCTCAAAAACGTCCACACGCTCAATTTTCTTTCGCTCAACTATATCTTTAAGGTAGACCTCAGAAAACAGCGAGGTAAGGTATTTCATTTTTACATTGTCGCTTGGACGTGAAAGCACCAGCGGCATACCGCCGTAAAATGCATAGTTCTCAAATGCGTCCTCCTTATCACCGCCCACAGCAGAATAGTACTCAGAAAAGCTGAGAGGTTGAACCCGTATCTCGTCACTTCTGCCCCTGAATTCCGTAAGAATATCTGATGAAAGCATTTTTGAGTTACTTCCCGTAACATACACATCAAGATTATCAAGTTCACGCAGATCGTTGAGTGCATCATAAAAAGTTATCTCCTTGCCGTCAGGATTATACGGATTTGGCACCTTGTAAGACATCTGAATCTCATCAACAAAGAGATAGTATTTTTCATTTTTTCCTTCTACCCTGCTGCGGATATATGCAGAAAGTTCCAGCGGATCTCTGTACTTTATATCCCTTGTCAGATCAAGCTCGATACTGATAACATGGTCGTTATCTGTTGTATTTTCAAGCAAATACTTTTTGAAAAGGGTGCGCAGACGATACGATTTACCGCATCGTTTTATACCTGTGATAACCTTCACCTGTCCGTCCCACATAAAACCAATCAGTTGCTGCAAATATTTATCACGTTTAATTTTCATACAAGCACCTCATTAAAAACTTCCGCCCATACAGGCTCAACCTTTTAATATTATAC
>ENA-UAMT01000824-UAMT01000824.1-human-gut-metagenome-genome-assembly--contig:-NODE-824-length-12657-cov-7.525313_pt1 | contig 12657 bp, 8 predicted proteins | sample MGYA00243286_ERZ654505 | MGnify/ENA primary metagenome ERZ654505 (study PRJEB26926, sample SAMN06164656) | human gut metagenome | biome: ENVO:00009003; feature: ENVO:2100002; material: ENVO:00002003...
GGGTGCTGAACGTCAAGTTGCAACCGGACGACATCATGCTCTCCGAGGTCGTCGTGAAGCCCAAGAAGGAGAAATATTCCCGCAAGAACAACCCCGCCGTGGAGTTTATGAAGAAGGTCATCGAGAACAAGAAGGCCCTGAAACTGGAAGAGAACGACTACTATCAGTATCAGAAATATGAAAAGATGAAGATGTCGCTCAACGATGTCACCCCCGACAAAATGGAGAAAGGTATTTACAAGAAATTCTCCTTCTTCAAAGACCAGGTGGAGGTATCGCCCAAGACCAACAAGATGATTCTACCCATCTCCATCAAGGAGACGGCGAGCAAGACCATTTTCCGTAAAAGCCCCAAGAGCGAAAAGACCATCATCGAAGGCATGAACTCCACTGGTATCGAAGAGTTCTTCAACACCGGAGACATGCTGGGGACCATCCTTACGGACGTATTCTCCGACATCAACATCTACGACGACGACATCCGGCTGCTGCAACGCCGCTTCGTCAGCCCCATCGGCCGCGGAGCCATCAGCTTCTACAAATACTACTTGATGGACACGCTCATGGTGGATAGGCAGGAGTGCGTGCATCTGACTTTCGTTCCCCAGAACCCGCAGGACTTCGGTTTCACGGGGCACCTCTACGTGGTGAAGGACTCCACCTATGCCGTGAAGAAATGTACCATGAACCTGCCCAAGAAGACGGGTGTCAACTTCGTGGAAAACCTCGACATCGTGCAGCAGTTCGAACAACTGCCCGACGGAAACTGGGTGCTGACCGATGACGACATGACCGTGGAACTGCACTTTGTGAAAGGCATCCAAGGCCTGGAAGTGCAGCGGACCACCAAGTACAGCGACTATCAGTTCACGGAGATAGAACCCCGCCTCTTCCGCCTGAAAGGAAACGTCATCAAGGAGGCGAACATGCTTGCCAAGAGCGACGAGTATTGGGCGAAAGTGCGCCAAGTGCCCCTCACCAAGAAGGAGAGCACGATGGACGTATTCATGAACCGTATCGAACAGATTCCCGGCTTCAAGTACGTCATCTTCGGAGCGAAAGCCTTGATTGAGAACTTCGTGGAAACGGGCAGCAAGAAACATCCCAGTAAGTTCGACTTCGGTCCTATCAATACAATGATAACCAGCAACTACGTCAACGGCACCCGTTTCCGTCTGAGCGGTATGACAACCGGTAACCTCGACCCGCATTGGAGCCTGAGCGGTTACGGCGCCTACGGAACCAAGGACAAGAAATGGTTCTACTCCGGGCAGGTGGCCTACTCCTTCAACAAACGCGAATACGTATTGTGGGAGTTCCCGAAGCACTACATCGCCTTCAAGTACACCTACGACGTGATGTCTCCCATGGACAAGTACCTCGCCACGGACAAGGACAACTTATTTGTCGGCTGGAAATGGACCACGGTAGACCAGATGTCCTACATGCGCGATGCCACGCTGACCTACGAGCTGGAAACCAATACCGGCTTCTCCGTACAGGCCATGGCACGCCACCGCAACGACCAGCCTGCGGGGCAACTGCAATACTGGAAGAACAACGGAGAAACACCCGGACAGTGGGATGAAAAGAATACGCTGGTGCACGACATCACCACTACCGAGCTGGGTGTGACCCTGCGTTACGCTCCCGGCGAAACCTTCGTCAACACCAAACAGCGCCGCGTGCCCGTATCGTTGGATGCGCCCACCTTCACCCTCTCCCACACCGCCGGATTCAAGGGCGTGCTGGGTGGAGAGTACAACTTCAACCTGACGGAAGCCAGCATCCGGAAGCGCTTCTGGCTCGGCTCGTGGGGCAAGCTGGACGTAACGGCACGTGCCGGTGCGCAATGGAACACCGTTCCCTTCCCCCTGCTGAACCTACCGATGGCAAACCTCTCGTACATCACGCAGAACAACGAGTCCTTCAACCTCATCAACAACATGGAGTTCCTGAACGACCGTTACGCCTCCCTCAACCTAAGCTACGACATGAACGGAAAACTCTTCAACCGCATCCCGCTCATCAAGAAGCTGAAGTGGCGTGAGATGTTCCGCATCCGTGGCCTGTGGGGCACGCTGACGGACAAGAACAACCCATACAAGAGCAACAATCCCGACTTGTTCCTCTTCCCCATGCGCGACGGTGTACCCACCAGCCACGTCATGGGCAAGACTCCCTATGTGGAAGCCAGTGTAGGTATCTACAATATCTTCAAGCTGCTCCACATAGAATATGTACGCCGACTGACCTATACGGATATACCGGGAGTGAAGAAGGGCGGTATACGCTTCATGATATTAATGATTTTTTAAGAGTTACATACTATGCAACCATTAGCAGAACGGCTTAGACCAAGAACATTAGATGAATATATCGGTCAGAAACATTTAGTGGGACCGGGTGCAGTGCTGCGTAAGATGATTGATGCAGGACGTATCTCTTCGTTTATCTTATGGGGCCCTCCGGGAGTGGGAAAGACAACCCTGGCACAGATTATCGCCAACAAGCTGGAAACCCCTTTCTATACACTTAGTGCCGTGACCAGCGGTGTGAAGGATGTACGCGACGTGATAGAGCGTGCCAAGAGCAACCGCTTCTTCTCGCAAGCCAGTCCCATCCTCTTCATCGACGAGATACACCGTTTCAGCAAGTCGCAGCAAGACTCGCTGTTGGGAGCCGTGGAGCAAGGCACCGTGACGCTGATAGGCGCCACCACGGAGAACCCTTCGTTCGAGGTCATCCGCCCGCTACTATCCCGCTGCCAGCTCTATACCCTGAAGTCACTGGAGAAGGACGACCTGCTGGAACTGCTGCAACGCGCCATCACCACGGACACCGTGCTGAAGGAACGGAAAATAGAACTGAAAGAAACCACTGCCATGCTCCGCTTCAGCGGAGGAGACGCCCGCAAGCTGCTCAACATCCTCGAACTGGTGATAGATTCCGAAGCCACCGATCCTGTCCTCATCACGGATGACATGGTGACCGAACGCCTTCAACAGAACCCTCTTGCTTACGACAAGGACGGCGAGATGCACTACGACATCATCTCCGCTTTCATCAAATCCATTCGCGGCAGCGACCCGGATGGCGCCATCTACTGGCTGGCACGCATGGTAGAAGGCGGTGAAGACCCTGCCTTCATAGCCCGCCGCCTCGTCATCTCTGCCTCCGAAGACATCGGACTGGCCAACCCCAACGCGCTGCTGCTTGCCAACGCCTGCTTCGACACGCTGATGAAAGTGGGATGGCCCGAAGGACGTATCCCCCTGGCAGAAGCCACCATATACCTCGCCACCAGTCCTAAGAGCAATTCAGCCTATATGGCCATCAACAATGCCCTGGAACTGGTACGCGAAACGGGCAACCTCCCCGTCCCCCTGCACCTACGCAATGCGCCCACCAAGCTGATGAAGCAGTTGGGCTACGGCGAGAAGTATAAGTACGCCCACGACTACCCCGGCAACTTCGTCAAGCAGCAATTCCTGCCCGACGAACTGAAAGACCGCCGCATCTGGGAACCACAACTCAACCCTGCCGAGCAAAAGCATAAGGAACGGATGCAGCAACTCTGGGGAGAGGAAAAGAAATGGTAAACTATCAATTCAAATTAAAAATTGAAAATTAGAGATTAAAAGTCGGATACAGAAAATCCCCACAACAAATAACTCATAACTCATAACTCCATGAATATAGTAGTATTAGACGGCTATGCCGCCAACCCCGGCGACCTCTGCTGGGACGAATTGCAAGCCTTGGGCGAGTGCACCATCTACGACCGCACCGCCCCTGCGGAAGTATTGGAACGCGCTGCTGGTGCAGAAATCTTGCTGACCAACAAAACTGTACTCACCGCTGAACACATGGCGGCACTGCCCGAACTGAAGTATATCGGTGTGCTGGCCACCGGATATAACATCGTAGACACCACTGCCGCCAAAGAACGCGGAATCATCGTCACCAATATTCCCGCCTACAGCACCGACTCCGTAGCCCAAATGGTCTTTGCCCACATCCTAAACATCACCCAGCAAGTGCAACACCACTCTGAAGAGGTGCACCGGGGCCGCTGGACAGCAAGCAAGGACTTCTGCTTCTGGGACACGCCTCTCATCGAACTGCGCGAAAAGAAGCTCGGAATCGTAGGCCTGGGCCACACCGGCTTCACCACCGCCCGCATCGCCATCGGCTTCGGTATGAAGGTATGTGCCTACACCTCCAAGACCAACTTCCAGCTTCCTCCCGAAATCCGCAAGATGGAGCTGGACGAGTTGTTCCGCGAATGTGACATCATCAGTCTGCACTGTCCCCTCACCGACTCCACCCGCGAGATGGTAAATGCAGAACGGCTCCGACTGATGAAGCCCACCGCCATCCTCATCAATACCGGACGCGGCCCGCTCATCAACGAACAAGACCTTGCCAATGCACTTAACAACGGCACCATCTATGCCGCCGGCGTAGACGTACTCTCGCAGGAGCCTCCCCGTGCCGACAATCCATTGCTCTCTGCCCGTAACTGCTACATCACTCCGCACATTGCCTGGGCAAGCACGGCCGCGCGCGAACGCCTCATGCAGATTATGCTCGAAAACATCAAGGCCTACCAAGACGGCAAGCCGGTGAACGTAGTGAATAAATAAGCAAACAACATGGGAAAGTCTGCCGTAAAAGGTCTGTTCTACATCTGCCTGATAGCAGCGACATTTATCTTGGGCGCCATCACCATAGTGGCAGCCTTCTCAGGAAACATGGCTCCGGTCGATTCCGTCATCATGCCATTACTGGGGCTGGCAGTGCCCGTACTCCTGATTGTCAATCTGATAACGGCACTCTGCTGGGCATTGGCCCGTAAGCGCTGGGCACTGGTTCCGCTGGTGGCATTCTTCTGCAACTGGGGATATCTGACGTCTATCTTCCAGCTCCACCTGCCGAAAGACAAGACCCCGGCAGGCAAGTATCTGAAGATAGCCACCTACAACATACACAACTTCGGAGGTGAGATTACCGGTTATTCCTGCAAGGAGATAGCCCGGTACATGCAGCAGGAAGGCGTGGATGTGCTGTGCTTCCAGGAGTTCGGAGACAACAGCGACTTCCCCACGGACAGCATACGGCGCATACTCTCGCATTGGTCACACGCGCTCATCCCTTCCGAAGACTCCGTCAAGGGCGTACTGCCTATCGCCGTATTCAGCCGCTATCCATTGGCGAACCACCGTTTCATCACTTACCAGCACAGCTCCAACTGTAGCATGATGTGCGATGTAGTGATGGGTACGGATACCATACGTCTGATAAACAACCACCTGCAGACCACCAGCGTTAGCCAGAAGCGCAGGAAGTGGGAACGCGAGCTGGCCACCGACGACACCCGCCGCGAAGTCCAGGCAGCCAAAGATGCCGCAGGCACCCTGCACGAAAACTTCATGAAGCGGGCCACGCAGACTTACGTCATCAGCCACTACGCCAAGACCAGCCCCTATCCCGTGCTGCTATGCGGCGACTTCAACTCAATACCTTCCTCCTACACCTACCATCATTTGAGGAAAACCCTCAAAGACGGATTCCGCACTGCCGGAAACGGATACATGTACACCTACCGCTATGCCAAACGCATGTTGCGTATTGACTACATCTTCCACTCCCCCAGCCTGAAGGGTATTGCATACTACTCTCCAGACCTGGATTTGTGCAGCGACCACAATCCAGTGATTATGGAGGTTGAAATACAATAAAGTAAAGAAAGCCAAAAACAATAAGGGCTGTCCCGGAAATCCCGGAACAGCCCTTGCCTTATCATATTCCGCCATTCAACGGAGGTTATCTGCACCCGATTAGTTGAACACGTAACGGATACCGACTTGCAGTTTCCAGCATTCGCTGTAGTTCTGATAGGTGTCGTAAGTCTTGGTAGGATATTCACCGTTCACCTTATACATGGAGAATACCGGAGTCAGGTCAGTGGCGCTCTTCACCCCTTCATACTTCAGGATTCGGTTGCTGTTGGAAACGGTGTTGGTCTTGGAGATACCCCATTTGGAGTTGATGAGGTTACCCACGTTCATGATGTCGAAACTCAACTGGAAGCAATGCTTGGTCTTGCCAATCTTGAATTCGAAATCCTCCAGTAAACGGAAGTCAAAGCGGTGCACCCACGGAGCGCGGGCAGCATAAGCCTCGGCATACTGTCCTTTGTGATTCTTCAAGTACGAATCCTGCTCTACGAATTTCCAGAAGGCAACGCGGTCTTCCTCTGTCTTGAAGTTGATTTCACTATCGTCCTTCGGAATGTACATCAAGTCGTTGTTGATACCGTCGCCGTTCATGTCGTTGGTGTAGCAGAAGCTGTAACCGCCGGAAGAATAGCCGGAATAGAACAGATTCAGGTGTGTGCCGCGAAGCAGGCCTTTGTGTCTGAAGGGGATGTAGTAGCCCACAGAAGCAATCACCTTATCGGGAACCACATACTGTGACCGTTGTGCATCCACATAATTGGAACCATCAATCGTGTTCAATCCCTGCCAAGTGGAGATAGGGTCGCTGCCCGGAAGACCGGAAACTTCTTTGGACTCCGTGTGCGTATAGGCCAGCATCAGCATCAAGTCATCCACCGGCTGGGCATTCACCGTGATGTTTGCCGTATAGCCGTAGCCTTTGGATGTATTGTCGAGTACCACGGCATTCTTGCCATTGTAATGCACGAAGTCGCCTGCATATTTCACATTCTTGTCGGGGTTGTCATAAAGAGAATAAGAGTACACCATGCGGTTATCCGCACCATTGAAACGTTGCATACCCGTATGCAGCAGTTCCGTAGTTGTCACGTCTTTTCCATCAGCGCCCTTGACGGTGGTCAGCTTATTGTACTTCCATTCGTCGGGGTTCTTGATATTGATGTTGTTGATGGTAACGGCATTCACATTCTTCGTGAACATGAACTCTCCCGTCACGGTCAAGGGGAAAGATACGGGTACCTGATAGTCCACCGCGATAGACGACTTCCACACCTGCGGCATCTTGAAGTCCTGAGCCACACCGGAAATCTTGCTTCCCGCCACGTGTTTCTCAATCGTGGTGGGGAGGTTGAACTTGTCGATTATCTGGTTCATGTCCGTAATCATGCCGCCTGCCAACTGGTCCAGACGGGAATCATGGCCCACCACCTTTCCATTGTCATATTGGGTCTTAAAGGTAACGGAGTTCTGTACCATAGAAGCATTGGTCGGCATATTGGTGAAGAAAACCAACGGCAGACGTCCGGTAAACACACCCGTACCTCCACGTACTTTCAGCGACTTGTCCTTGAACACATCCCAAACGAAACCTACACGGGGAGAAATCTGCCATCTGGAATCCGGCCACTTGCCGGTGTCGATGTGCTGCCCGTCGAAGTCAAGCTCATAGATGGCATCGTTTCTCTGGAGGTCGTCGTTGTCGAACATCAAGTTGTCGAAACGGATACCGTAGGTCAGTTTCAGACTGTTGCCGAGGTTCCATTCATCCTGGGCATAGAAACCAAGCTGGTTAAAGGTAACCTGAGCATTGGGGTTGGCCACACCGTTGAAGCCATAAGTCAAAGCGAATGATTCGGGAGCTGCGCCACTCAGGAAATCTTCCAGACTGTTATAGCGGTAATATCCCGTACCGTTACGCATATAGGCGTTGTTGGCAAACTGGTGCTCATAGCTAAGACCTGCCGTCAGCTTGTGGTTACCGGTGAAGAAGGTGAAGTTATCGGTAATGTTCGTAATCTTGTTCTTCACACCGTTGTTGTAGGTGAACAACTCGTAACCGGCGCTCATATACGGTTCCAGAATCTGGTTTCCGTTCTCGTCCTTGCCTGCCATGATGTCGATAAAAGGGAAAGGAGAAGAGTTGGTGCCGCGCATGTCCTCTATATTGGTGTAGGTGAACAGCAGCTGGTTGGAAATCTTATCGGTGAAGCGGCTGTTCAAATCTGCCGCCCAAGACTGCACCTTGTTGTCCATGGAATACATGCTGTTGGCAAACGCCATAGACTGTGTACCTACGCGGTAAGTATTGTTCAGGCGATATCCCGTATCGGAAGAGTTGCCGTTCGGGGCATTCCAAGCCGTATTCTTCGTATTGTTGTAGCGGAGGCTCAAGCGATGGCGGTCCGTGATGTTCCAGTCGATGCGGGCCAGCAGCTTGGTGTTCTCCTCGTCGGCAGGGAAATTGGTGTAGGAGCCTGCATCATAGCCGTATTTGTCCTTCAGATGGTTGTACACCTTCTCCATGTCCGACTTCAGTGTACGGGACACCATACCTTTCGCATCTTCACCGTCCTCGCGCGCGCGATACTTTATAACCTCTCCCGGAGTCTTCTCTTTTTCGTAGTTCACGAAGAAGAACAGTTTGTTCTTGATGATAGGACCGCCCAGCGTGAAGCCGTAGGTAGTCTTGGACTCGTCGGAACGTGCTCCCAGGTCCTCGCCGTTGATGCGGTTACCGCGCATGTCCTGGTTGCGGTAATAGGTATAGGCAGTACCTCTGAACGTGTTCGTACCACTCTTGGTAATGGCGTTGATGCCGCCGCCTATGAAGTTCGTCTGGCGCACGTCGAAGGGAGCCACCACTACCTGCACCTCTTCGATGGCATCCATGGAGATAGGGTTGCCGCCGCCGGGAAGGTTGGAGCTAAGTCCGAAGTTATTGTTGAAGTTGGCACCGTCGATAGTGAAGTTCGTGGAACGTCCGTCACCGCCGGCAAAACTCATGCCGTTAGCATAGGGAGAAAGGCGGGCAATGTCACTGATGCTGCGGTTCACGGTGGGAAGCTGCGTCATCTGTGCAGACGAGATATTGGTAGTGGCACCCGTCTTTTCAGCGGTGAACTTGGTCTTGGCAGCCGTCACAATCACTTCGTTCAGCAACTCGGAAGATTCACTCATCTCTACGTTCAGGTTGTATACCTCACCCAGCTGAAGGGTGATGTCCTTATAAATAACCGTCTGATAGCCGATGTAGGAAATCTCCACCCGGTAGGGACCACCGGTGCGCATACCCTGGATGGAATAGCGTCCGTCAACGTTGGTCACGGTTCCGTAGCGCGAACCGGAAGGCTGGTGAACAGCCTGGACAGTGGCGCCGATAATGGGCTCATTACTTGCATCCGTCACCTTACCCGCCATAGAAGCTGTGGTGACCTGCGCATCTACACCCACGGTGGCCAGTAACAGTAGCACCGTCAGTATAATTCTTACTCTCTTTAACATAATGTCTTTTAAATTAGTTTCTTAAAACGTTATATTTCTTAAAACATTGGCAAAGATACAACGAAGAAACGAAAGTGAGTGCGAAACAGGGAAAGAATGTTGTCTGTTAGCGATTTAACAGTATTTGCCAAGATGTTACAATGCCATCAAATGCCAATGAAAAGCCAAAAAATGACAAAGTTTCGTTACTATACCATTACTTTGATTCTTGATTTCAATGGAGTATATTGGTTGCTGTAACTGATTGAATAGCAATATTTGTTAAGCGATTGCGGTTGCAAATATAGGAAAATTTCTCATATCTTCGTTCCTGTTTCGCTTCGGCTGATTCTTTTGCACCGATACGCTGTGTTTTGCCCACCGTCACTCAACTCTACAAGTAATAATTTCGCAAACAAAAAAGTAGAGTTATGAGCAGAAGCACTTTCAGAGTATTATTCTATCTCAAACGCAATGCCCCGAAAAAGAACGGGCTTGTGCCTGTGATGTGCCGCATCACCGTAAACGGCAAGATTTCCCAATTCAGTTGCAAACTGGATGTAGAGGAAAAGTTATGGAGTGTCAGTCTCGGCAGAATGTCGGGAAGAAGCATCGTTGCACAAGAAGCCAATAGGATGTTGGATAAAATCAGAGTCGGCATCAACAAGGCTTATCAAGAGATTATGGATAGGGATGGTTATGTATCGGCAGAGAAGGTAAGAAATGCATTCTTGGGTATGGGACAAAACCATAAGACCCTGCTTGCCGTATTCAGACAGCACAATGAGGATTATGCCAAACAAGTGGGCAAGATGAAAAGCCAACGCAGTTATTGGAAATACTGTACCGTATATAAGCATTTGGAAGAGTTCATCAAGCATCGCTACAAAGTAAGTGATATTGCCTTGCGTGAACTATCCCCAGCATTCATCACCGATTTCGAGTTGTTCCTCCGTACTGAGAAGAATCATTGCACCAATACCGTATGGTCGTATATGATGCCGTTCCGCAGTATCATATATACAGCCATCAACAACGGTTGGTTACAACGTGACCCGTTTTATACTTATCGTATTACAAAGGAAGAAACCAAAAGAAGATTTCTGACCAAAGAAGAAATCACAATGCTAATCAATGGAACTTTCAAGAAGAAAAGTTACGAGCAGATTAGAGACCTCTTTATTTTCTGTTGTTTCAGCGGATTGAGTTGGAGGGATATGTATAATCTCACCACCGACCATTTGCAAACATCATTCGATGGGCACTTATGGATTAAGACCAACCGACAGAAGACGGGAACAGAAACAAATATCAGATTGCTTGACACCGCCAAACATATTATCGAGAAGTATCAAGAAATGGCTGAGGGTAATAAACTGTTGCCTGTACCCTGCTATGCCAATTGCCGACATGGAATTAAAGCAGTAGCCAAATTATGCGGAATCAACAAGAATGTTTGCTGGCATCAAAGCAGACACAGCTATGCAACAACCATTTGCTTATCCAATGGAGTACCCATTGAAACACTGTCCAAGTTAATGGGACACACAAGCATACGCAGTACTCAAATCTATGCGAAGATTACAGCCGAGAAGGTAAGCAACGACATTGAGAACCTATCCAAGCAGATAGAATCTATGGAGAGTTTCATTTGCAAAGCCATTTAATAACCATTCAAAACATAACTACAATGAAAACAGAAAGAAATATCATAACAATGAATGAATACGGAAGAATTCATTTCCCAGACGCAACAGCCAACGACATTTGGATGAGTACAAACGAACTCATAGATTTGTTTGGAGTTATATACCCGACATTGAAGGCAAATATCAAAGCCATATACAAAAGCGGAATCCTTGATGAATGTGAGGTGCAAAGGTGTATCAAATTATCCAATGGAATAAGCATAGATGTTTATGCACTCCCGATGATTATTGCTCTATCTTTTCGATTGAATACATTGGGAGCATACAAAGTAAGAGAGTGTGTAATGAACAAACTCACAGCCATGCCAAGAAACGGCATTCTGTTTTTGAATGTGCGTACGCACGAGTGTGTGAATGAATGCAAGTATGGTTTAAATTGAGGATTTCATTCATACGCACCTTTTTGTGAATTCCCATCATACGTTCATTCCTCAATGGGTACAAAGAAATGTGCGAACCGTTTTTGAAACCTGCAAGTTCAAGCGGTGAACCGTTTTCAGAACAATCTTCCTCTCATTCTTCGAGAGTATTGATCCGAAAAAACTCGCATCTTTCAAGGTCGCACAGGTAAAGTACCCATAGAGGAGATGACCGACCGATGGGAAACAGGAAATTCAGACGGACAGTAGAGCATAGATAGCTTTGCTATCCGTTTCTTTTTTAGGAGGAAGAATCCCTCTCTCAAAGAAACAAACTGATTAATCAATCGACATACCGATCAACCGATATATCAGTTAATTACTCAGTGAGTTAACGAACGATATGGTGAATGAATTGATGGAACATTTTAAAGAGCAATCAGTTGTAAATTTCATTTCTCTCTTAGGTGAATCTCAGTATACAGCAAGATGTCTTTTGAGCTGCTCGAAATATTTTCGGATGCTCAAAAGGCTTGTGTTCTTTTGAACACAGCAAGGTATGTTTTCAGCCGCTCCAAATGAATTGGGCCGCTTCAAACTTGATGTTCGCCAGAACATGGCAAGGTATGTTTTGAGTAACTCAAAACCTTTCGGGTTACTCCCGAAAACCTCGCCGCATTACGCGAATATCTTCCTCTGAAGTCGGAAGAATTAGTAAGTTGGAAATTATTCTTGGCTATTATTCTTTTATTCACGATAAAATAAATACATTTGCGTTAAATTCAATAGATTGATTATGATGGAGGATATAAATCGTCTTAAAATAGTGCTTGTAGAAAAGAAACGTACAGGCAAATGGTTGGCAGAACAATTGGGTAAAAATCCGTCAACTGTATCTAAATGGTGCTCCAATGTGGCACAACCTGATTTAGCAACACTTGTGAAAATTGCAACATTGTTAGAGGTTGATGTACAACAACTTATTTTATTGCCAAATAATAAACAATATTAAATACCGAATAAATTATAATGAAAAATAAATACGAAACTTTTTCAAGAGAACAACTTATTGACAAAATCTTGAAATTAGAGAAAGAAAGATACGGACTTGTATGGGAAGACAAAGAAGAGGAGGTTGCAAAACAATGTGACTCGGAATTGCCTTTGCTTAAAGAAGATTGCACTAAGGAAATCATCTGCGATTCAACTTTACCTTATAATATTATTATAGAGGGAGACAATTATCATTCTCTATATGCTCTAAGTTTTACACATCCCAAAAGCATTGATGTAATCTATATCGACCCTCCATATAACACCTGTCTCTTATACACATCTCCGAGCCCACGAGACACTCGCTAATCT
>ENA-UAMT01000832-UAMT01000832.1-human-gut-metagenome-genome-assembly--contig:-NODE-832-length-12568-cov-3.653480_pt1 | contig 12568 bp, 10 predicted proteins | sample MGYA00243286_ERZ654505 | MGnify/ENA primary metagenome ERZ654505 (study PRJEB26926, sample SAMN06164656) | human gut metagenome | biome: ENVO:00009003; feature: ENVO:2100002; material: ENVO:00002003...
GGGCTCGGAGATGTGTATAAGAGACAGAGTGACAGAAGATAAGAATCTGAATTCCCTGTCACTTTTATATTATTTGATAAGAAAAAAGAACTGGTTTATATCCGATAAGAATATAGACTGGTTCTTATTTTTAATATGCTATTATATACACAGGGAGTCGGGGAATGTCGAACTATAGCAAGCCGGAAAAGAAAGCATTGATATCGGTATGAAAGAGTTTTGCAAGTGCAACTAATTCAGATGCCTTAATGTTCATGCGATTTGTTTCCAGTTTGGCATAGGTACTTTTGGTGATGGAGATACCCATAAGATTTAATTTTGCAACTACTTGGTCTTGAGTCATATTGTTTTTATATCGAATTGCTTGGATATTTTTACCAATATCCATATCTGGTCTAATCTTTTGCATAATGATGAACTCCCCTTATAAAATAAAAAGTTTCGTAATACAGAAACATATATATTGATTCTAAAGAATTTAAATTTTATAATGTTTCGTAATAAGGAATTATTTTTAACAGGAAGAGGTAAAAGTATAATGGATGTGGAGATGGAAAAGAGAAAATTTTTAAATCTATGTGGCAAAAGAGATCGAGCATTATTGTCAGGTGAAAAAAGAATGACATTGGGGGATATGGAACGATTGACATATCTGACAGAATTTTTTGAACTGGAGAACTATGGAATCGCCTTATGGAAAGAATTTGGTGATGATGTAAAAGAGCCATTTGAAGCGATGATGAAAATGTTAGATGAGCCGGAGTGCATAGAAGATCGATGGCTTGATGACGAAGCAAAAGGGGAAAAGTGGTTGTTAGAATTTCAGGAACTGGCATTAACGGAAGAATACAGGGAATGGATTCGAAATTATATCGATAAAAAATATGAAGAAAGAGGATTACCATATCCGACAGGAGCAGACTTCGATTAAGAGGTCTGCTTTTTTCTGGTCTTTTGGGAGGTGATAAGAGGTGGAAGTAAGTATTTATGAACTCTTGGCGGCAGCAAGAGAATCGGCTAAATCTGATTATATAAAAGGGGACAGCATTTTGTGTGAGAAGAGATTTCATCCAGATACCCATTACATGGTAGAAATAGAACTGCTGAAAAATGATAACAAGCTGGGGAAAAAGGGCAATTATATACGGAAGTTTTTGACAGAACCGGAGTATCTTCCCATTTTACAAAAGCAGGAAAAACATCTCATAAAAATAAAAAGACAGGCAATTGTTCAAAAAGGAAACTTGCGATATATCCCTCCCCCGGACAGGCTGGACCGCCGCCGGGAGAGGGATCTTTTATAACCGGCTGGGAAGGAACAGTAGTGTTCCTCTGGCGATAGTGGTATAAAAAAGCCAGATTTTCCGCAGGTTTTGGGACGCTGGAACATAGAAAAGTGTTCACGAATGGCACTTTTGCAACGATCCGTTGCAGCAGTGACAACATTTTTGACCTTACGTTAAACAGAAAAAATGAAAGGATGTGATTGCGATAATCATAGGAATTGATCATGGCTATTATGCCATTAAAACAAGACAAGTGTCTTTCCCAAGTGGAATTATTGGGTATGATTACGAGCCGTATACCATGCAGAATGTTCTGCAATATCAAGGAAAGTATTATGTCTGCGGTACGGGAAGACAGACGCTGGTAAAAAATAAAACGTCAAATGATAATTATTATCTGCTGACGTTGGCAGCCATTGCAGAAGAAATCAAGCATCGGAAAGCGGAACGAAAGACAGAGGTAATTCTGGCTGTTGGACTTCCGCTTTCAAGTTTTGGAAGAGAGAAACAGGGATTCAGGGAGTATCTGTTGCGGAAAGAGCAGCCAGTGCGATTTTTATATGAAAGTGAGTTATATGAGATAACAATAAAAGATGTGAAACTGTTCCCACAGGGATACTCTGCGCTTGCTCTGCATCCAGAGTATCTGAAGAATGAACCGTCTGTTCTGCTTGTTGATATTGGTGGCTGGACCGTTGACCTTATGAGGCTGGACAATGCTGTTCCGAATGCAGCAACGTGCAGAAGTCTGGAACTTGGAGTAATCCGATGTATTGATGAGACAGCAGAACAAGTGCGTAGAAATACCGGACTGTCTGTGACAGAAACTCAAATTGAGCGTGTGCTTCGGGGAGAATCTTGCAGTATGGCAGAAGAGGCCAGACGGATCATACAGGAAAACGGACGGAAATATATAGAAAGAATACTGTCTGCGGTGACAGAATCCGGGTTTGATCTCCGGGCAGTACCCACCGTATTTATGGGGGGAGGCTCTGCAATTTTAAAACGCCACGTGACCACACAGGACGCGATTTGCCGCCCCGTTTTTATAGAGGACGTCCATGCCAACGCAACAGGGTATGAACGGATTGTAGAGCAGATGTGGGCGAGATGACACGTCCGGTATATTCGTTCCGCCCAAACCTGAAAAATCCAGAACACCAGAGGGCATGGGAGAAATTTCAAAGTGTTCCAGAAGGGCAGAAAAGCCAGTATCTGGTTCAGGCAATTCTGGAAAAAGAGGATCGGAAATGGCTGGAAGAAGTCATTCAAAAGACGATAAAAGAAAGTGTTCGGGAATTAGGAATATGTGGCACTACGGAACAATTGAAAACGAAACCATCATCGGAAGAAATACCAGATCAGATGATGGATTTTCTATCTCAAATGGAAAATTTGTAAAGGGGGTGAGGCCTATGATTGCACGATACATACATTGTTGGATCTGCTGGGGGTAAGGCATAAAATGCATCGTTATCTTTGGTGGGTATTGTGAATAGCTTTCCATGCGGCTTTGGAGTATGTTGTGTGTAGCAAAAGTGAAAGGAGAAAGGTTATGGCAGAGATGAAAAATATCTGCGGAAAGATCCCGATGGACTTACATGAGAAAGTAAGAGAAGAGATTGAACTCACAGAAAGCAGCACACAAAAATTTTTACAACAGGTCATTGAAGAACATTTCAACAGACTGGAAGGAAAAGGAGAAATAAGCATGGGAGCAGTAAGAACAGTAGCAGTACAGGTATCAGAGGAATTATTCCAGAGATTAAAAGTAGTCATCGGAAAGAAACACATGAAACAGAAAGACTTCTTAATTCAGATTATAGAAGAAGCACTGGAAAAGGTAGAGGTCGAATGGCAAAGCAAAGAGCAGCCTGAAGAATCCGAACAGACAACTGGAGAATTGGGAACAGAAGAAACTCAACCGGAAGAAAGAACTGAGCCGGAAAGGGAAAGTGAACCAGAAGAGGAAGCCGAACCGGATGGAGAAAGTGAACCGAAAGAGGAAAACAAACCAGAAGGGGAAAGTGAACCGGAAGAGGAAACTGAACCAGAAAGAGAAACTGATCTGGAAGAAGAAACCAAAACAGAAGAACCAACAGAATGGTAACCAATTGATACAGAATAACGAAGGGCGGTATGAGAAATCATGCCGCCTGTTTTTATCAGCAAAAAGGAGGTTGATAGCCGCAACCATTCAATTTTTTGATCTCTTTAGCGGAATCGGGGGATTCCGTGAAGGCTTAAGACGGGCAGGAAACTTTGTCTGTGTCGGACATTGCGAGGTGGATACTTATGCGGATAAGAACTACCGATTGCTGTTTGACACAGAAGGGGAGTGGTATTGTAGTGATGCAAGAACAATTGAACCAGAACGAATGCCAGATTTTGATTTACTCTGTGCAGGATTTCCTTGCCAGGCATTCTCTATCGCCGGAAAGCGAGAAGGATTTGCTGACGCAAGAGGAACTCTCTTTTTTGAAATTGCCCGGATTCTTGAAGCTAAAAGACCATCGTATTTTATCCTTGAAAATGTTCCCGGTTTGTTATCGCATGACAAAGGCCGGACGTTTTGCACCATCCTCAGTACGCTTTCTGAACTGGGGTATCATGTCGAATGGAAAGTGCTTAACAGCAAGGATTTCGGAGTCCCCCAAGCAAGAAAACGGGTGTATATTGTCGGATATTTTGATTTCCGATGTGCCGGAAAAGTATTACCTGAACCAGAAACAAATGGAGCAGCTCTTGTTCAAATCCGGGCAGGAAGTCAGGGAAAAAGAGTCTACAGTCCAAAAGGATTAAGCTGTACCTTGACATCACAAGCCGGAGGAATGGGTGGAAAGACAGGATTATATGATGTGGGTGTTCCAATTAAAGAAAATACAAAGCTCGGCTACAAACTTGCAAGAGAGGGTGACAGCATCGATTTAGGCTATGCGAATCTCAACAGCAGGAGAGGAAGAGTCGGACATCGGATAGCACATACCCTGACTACAGGTATCCAACAGGGAACACTTCATTTTGTAGATTTATCTCCGCCACCACTGATAACTGAAGAATGCAGAAGCCTTAATACCCGACAATGCGGAATCCACAAATACAAAGGAGAATGTTCTGGTGTATTAAGGGAAGAAGGGGCAAGAGCAGTCCTTACACCAGCCAAAGAAAATGTTCGTCAGAACGGCAGACGTATGAAAGAACCCGAAGAACCGATGTTTACAATTACTGCAACCGATCGTCATGGCATCTTGTATCACGGCAGAATAAGAAGGTTAGTTCCGAGGGAATGTCTGCGTCTGCAGGGTTATTACGACTGGCAGATTGATAAGATCATAGACAGCACTTCTGACGCACAGCTTTATAAACAGGCTGGAAACGGAGTAACTGTCAATGTTATCGAGGCAATTGGCAGATTGTTACAAAAGGCAGACTCCGAACTCAACACACAGGAAGTGTCTGAGAAAGGAATCCATTAGGCATGATCGGTATAAAAGACCAATACTTTGGCACAGAAATCGAAATGACAGGGATTACCAGACAACGTGCTGCAGAAGTTGTTGCTGAAATGTTTGGAACAGAAGCATATTATGACGGCACTACTTATGGAGTCTGGTCAGTGATAGATTTGGAAGGAAAAAAGTGGAAATTTATGTCTGATGGGAGCATTTATACACAACGGAAAGTATACGGTCGAATTGTAGACGCAGGTGGAGAATATTCAACAGAAATGGTATCTCCGAAATTATCCTATGATGAAATGGGAAAGTTACAGGAAGTAGTACGATGTCTGCGACAGCATGGAGGTTTTGTAAATGAGTCCTGTGGTCAGCATGTTCATGTAGATGCATCGAATCATACACCGCAGAGTCTGAAAAATGCACTGACAATTATGTATGCAAAGGAAGATATCCTGTTCAAGGCTCTGAAAGTGCAGGAGAGAAGAGCAAATAGTTATTGTCAGAGGGTGCGACCGGAGGTATTGGAGAAAATCCGAAAAATACCAAATAAATCAATCACAATGGACCGAGTAAGAAATGTCTGGTATGGAGGCAGGGATGGAAGTCATACCCATTATGATCATACCCGTTATTATGCTCTGAATCTTCATGCTGTGTTTTCCAAGGGAACTTTGGAATGGCGTTGTTTTGAAAGCACACTACATGCAGGAAAGGTGAGAGCAAATATTACACTGGCATTAGCCATTTCCGCACAGGCAATCAATCAGAGATCGACACAGATGAAAAAGACACTGATATCAGAAAATCCAGCATTTACATTTCGTACATTTTTATTGAGACTTGGGTTAATTGGAGACGAATATAAAAATGTCCGAAAACATTTGCTGGCAAATCTGGATGGTGATCTTGCGTGGAGATATGATAAAAGCACGTATGAGTGTCTGAAGAAAAATCAAAGGACAGAAGGAGTCAGATAGAGGTGAGAAAAAATGGAAGATAGATATTACTTCGCTTATGGCAGCAACATGAATCTGGAGCAGATGAAGTACAGGTGTCCGGCTGCGGAAGTTGTGGAAAACGTCCGGCTTGAAAATTATCGGCTGGCATTTCGGGGAAGGGCTCCGGGCAATGGGGTAGCAACGGTTCTGCCGGAAAAAGGAAGCTATGTCGAAGGAGTCTTATGGAAAATCACAGAAGCGTGTGAGAAGAGTCTGGATTTCTATGAAGGATTCCCAAGTTTTTATGGGAAAGAATCGATTCAGGTAAAAAATCAGGATGGAGTGGAGAAAGAGGTGTTTGTATATATGATGAACGCTCCGCACAAAGATGTTCCGGCAAGACCATCGAAGTTTTATCTGGATGGAATTCTGGAAGGATATAAGGATAACCAGATTCCAACAGATTCTGTCATGAAAGCGGTGAAGCGTACCAGACAGGAAGTGAAAAAAGAAAAAAATCGATATGCAAGATAAAACGTACCGCAGAGGAAACATCTTCTGCGGTATTTTACTGAAAAAATCTATTTATAATAGGAAGGAAAAGCACATGAAGGTTAGAAAATTAAAGACCAGAATAGCTGCTTTTGGACTGGCTGTCCTGATGGGCATCAGTACCTTGAGCAGTGTAAATGCGTTTGCGGCCGAACAGACAGGCTCGGAACAGCAGACGGAAGTACAGGCGGTAACAAGCCAGAAAGATACATCGGTTACAGCAGATGATATCACAAAAGCGGTTTCGGATGAAACATTTGCAGTGGAAACCTGTATGGAAGGAATCCATTATGATGCAGAAAAAGAAGATGTTACGCTTGTAAGTATCAAAGATGAGAATGGTGGAGAGTATCATTCTGACAAAGCAGGAACATATATTGCCACTTATATGGTCGTTCCAAAAGATAAGAGTGACAGCTATACCATCACCCGGAAAGTGACTCTGACGGATACCGAAGGACAGGCACATTCCGAAGAAAATGGTGGAGAGAAACAGAAGTCAGATACAGAATCTGAAGATGATTCGGATTCGCCTGTGCAGAACTACACAGATGTAGAAATTGAAACATCCGAAGAAGATGCATCTGCACAGGCAGTCAAAGAACTGAAAGAGGACATCGAAGAGGGAAATGTGATGGTATTGTCTGCGGCTGAAAGAGCTACAAGCAGCGGTTCCACAGTTACATTGACAAAGGGGAGAACTATTTATTATCCAAGTTATATTGGAAATTATCTTACTTGCCTGTTTACAGTCAATGGGAAAATTGCATACTGCCTTCAGTCCCAGAAAGCATCCCCACCGAGTGGAAGTTATGTAGCACAGGTACTGGACAGCAATAAAAATCTACAGAAAGTCCTTTATTATGGTTATGGCGGGGCAGGAGATCTGACAGGAAGTTATCTGTCTGGAAAAACGGAAGATGAAAAGTATGTGTATACACACATTGCAGCCAGCTACGCTTATGCAGGAGAAGCCGGATTTACAGGGTGTAATTATAATGACCTTGTAAATGCAGGGGTTATCGCATATATCAATTATCTGTTTGGACAGGAAGAACCGCCAAAAGGTGAACTGAGCCTTTCAAGCACAAAGCTGAATGCAGTACGGGATGGAAACATCCAGAAAACACCAAATATCACACTGTCTGGAGATCACAGAAACTATGTGACATTGAGTGTACCGGAAAATGTGACAGCACATAATCTTTCCAAAGGAACAAGTGTTACAAATGGAAAAATCCAGATTTATGGTGGAGATACATTCTATCTGTCTGCGGATTTATTACTGACAGGCAGTTATGCTTCCGGCAACTTATATGGTTCTGTCGGAAAGACATGGAGAACGCTGGTGCTGACGACCGGAGATTCCAAACAGGATATCGGTGTATTTGAAAGCGAAACAGCAGCTCCGGTAAGCTTCAGCGTACAGTGGCTGAATATGACACGTATTGAGTTGACGAAGAAAGATATCAATACACAGAACCCACTGTCTGGGGCAGTTTATGGTATTTATACTGATAAGAAGTGTGAAAACCTGCTTATGACAATGTCAGCAACCGGAACAGACGGAAAAGCAGTCAGCGATTATTTTGATTCCGCACTGAAAACTGTGTATGTAAAAGAGATCACTGCTCCGACAGGATATAAACTGAATACAGAAGTATATAAAGTAGATGTTGCAGCCGGAAAGACATTGAATGTAACAGCAACAGATGAGAGAGTCACCGGAAAAGTAAAAATCGCAAAGATCGATAAAGAAACACTTGCATTTAAAGCGCAGGGGGACAGTGCTCTTCGTGGTGCGGTGTATGGTCTTTATGCCAAAGAGGACATCGTGCATCCGGATGGCACAACAGGAGTTCTGTATAAACAGGACAGCCTGATCGCGCAGGGAGTCATCGGAGATGATGGAACACTGGAGTTTTCAGAATTATACCTTGGAGAAATGTATGTAAAAGAAATCACTCCACCGGAAGGATATACACTGGATACTACAAAATATGAAGTATCCGTAACTTATGAAGGTCAGGATGTTGCAGAAGTGACAAGAGACCTTACGGTAAAAGAGCAGGTAAAGAAACAGGCATTCCAGTTGATCAAAGTCAGTGAAGATGGAGAGCAGACAGAAACGGACCTGGTTGCAGGAGCAAGATTTAAGGTATATCTGATCAGCGACCTGACACAGGTGAAAAATGGGAAACTGAAACCGTCCAATGGAGAAAGCTATACAGCAAGTGATTTCAAGAATTATGACTTCAGCAAAGAGCAGGTTGCAGTTACTTATGAGAATGGAACCGCCGTACCAGTACCGGAACTGATCACTGATACCAAAGGATATGCAGTCAGCCCGGAACTGCCGTATGGAAGTTATGTTGTAGTGGAAAGCACTACCCCGGAGAATCTGAAAACCATTGATCCATTTGTTGTAAATGTGGAAAATGACAGCAGAGAACCAATGCAGTGGAGAGTATTTGATGACCGTCCGTTTGAATTTTTGTTGAAAATCGTAAAGAAGGATGCACAGACTGGAAATACGGTTTTAAAGGCCGGAGCCTCTTATAAGATTTACGATGTGACAAATAAGAAATATGTGGAACAGGTTGTTCAGTATCCGAAGAAAGAAAAGATCAGTGTATTCAAAACAAATGAGGAAGGATATCTGATCACACCGCAGGAACTGAAGTGCGCTACCTATCGAATCGAAGAAGTAAAAGCACCGGAAGGATTTGTAAGACAGGGAAGCGAAGAGTCCCTGTATGATGGAACAACGATTATTTCACCATTAGAGCAGACTACAAAAGGAACATATAAAGAAAATCCACAGAGTGGTATTGTAATTACAGTATCCTCAAACACTGCACATCAGATTGATCCGGATACAGGAGCTGCGATTGTAGAAGTAGAACAGAAAAATGACGAACAGGTAGGAAGCCTGCTCCTGACGAAAAAGGGAGAACAGCTTACCGAAGTAACCGGAGATTCTGTTCTGGCAAAAGTAAAAGCACTGGTTTCTAAAGTAAGAAATACCGTATCTGGTAAAGAAGAAACAGGTATTTATAAAGGCTTTAAATATGAAGAAACCGGAGTAGAAGGCGCTGAATTCGAAATATATGCCAAAGATACCATCTATTCACCGGACGGAGCAAAGGACGAAGAAGGAAATCCAGTTGTCCGTTATGAGAAAGATGACCTGGTAGCCAAACTGACTACAGATGAAAATGGAACAGCAGTTATCAACAATCTGCCACTGGGAACGTATTATCTGAAAGAAGTTGTAGCAGGAGAGAATTTTGTCCTAAATACAGAACAGAAAGAATTTACCCTGACAGCAGAGGATGATACACAGGCAGTTGTTTATGAAGGCGTTACCTATAAAAATGAAAGACAGAAAGTTTTCGTATCAGTAGAAAAGAAAGATTCTGTCACAGGCGAAAAGCTGGAAGGTGTTATTTTTGGACTGTATGCTGCAGAAGATATTCTTTCTAATCAGGGAGAGGTTCTCGTAGAGAAAGATACCCTGCTGGAAAAGAAAGCAACGGATGCAAAGGGAATACTTACTTTCGACAGTGACCTTCCACATGGAAAATACTATGTCAAAGAGGAAGTCAGAAAGGCCGGATATCTTCCAAATGAGGAAGTATGGAATGTAGATGCAACTTACGAAAATCAGAATCTTGCAAAGATTGAACTGAACAAAGAAGTTGAGAATCAGCCGACAGAAACACGCATTACAAAAACAGATGCAACTACCGGAAATGAGCTGGAAGGAGCCAAACTGCAGGTCATTGATAAAGACGGAACTGTTGTGGAAGAGTGGACCAGTACGAAGGAAGAACATGTCATTTACGGACTGCCTGAAGGAAGTTATACCTTACATGAGGAACTGGCTCCTTATGAAGATGGCTATGTGTCTGCCAGCGATGTGACGTTTGAAGTCAAAGAAGATGGAAGCGTGACAAAGGTTGAAATGAAAGATGAATATTCCAAAGTGGAAATTTCAAAAACAGACCTTACAACCGGAAAAGAACTGGAAGGGGCAAAGCTTCAGATTATCCGCAAAGACGGAACTGTTCTGGAAGAGTGGATTACAGATGGAAAACCACATTCCGTTGAAAAACTCCCAGTCAATGAAGAACTTACTCTGCGTGAGATCACAGCACCGGATGGTTACGAGATTGCGGAAGATGTCACATTCACATTGAAAGATACAATGGAAGTCCAGAAAGTAGAAATGAAAGATGCCAGAACACCGGAGAAAACAACAGAAAAAACAAATGCACCAAAAACAGGTGATAACCAGAAAATATGGGCGTTTGTTCTGCTTGCACTGGCATCTGCTGGAACAGCTACAGGAGTGACTGTATACCGCAGAAAGAAGTCAAAAATGACAGACAACAAAAAAGAAACAGAAGAAAAATAAAATAAAAATTACAGGATAAACCAATCTGACAGGGCAGGAGATGTGCATAAAGCAGCTTCTGCCCTGTCTGTATATAAGGAGAAGAATGATGAGACGTTTTTATACAGCAGAATCAGTAACAGAAGGACACCCAGACAAAGTATGCGATCAGATAGCAGATGCAATCTTAGATGAATGTCTGCGTTACGATCCATCTTCGAGAGTGGCGTGTGAAGTCCTTGCTACAAGAGGAAATGTGTTTGTAGCAGGAGAAATCACCAGCGGATATGAACCACCAGTGTTTGATGTGATCCGAAAAGTTTTAGAAGAGTGTGGGTATTGTACAGATGGGATAGAAATGGATACGTTTGTACACCAGCAGAGTCCAGATATTGCGAAAGCAGTGAGTGTGTCGAAAGAATTTCGGGATAATATCGGCGCAAAATTAAGAGATAGAAGCAGGGGAGCTGGAGATCAGGGTGTTATGGTCGGATATGCGTGCGATGAGACTCCGCAGCTTATGCCAATGCCGACTGTTCTGGCACACCGGATCACACGTGAACTTTCGGCTTGCAGAAGAAGCGGATATATCAAAGATATCTTTTCTGATGGAAAAGCACAGGTAACCGTAGAATATGAAGATGGAAAACCAGTGAGACTGGAAAGTGTTGTTGTTTCCTGCCAGCATGGTGCAGAAAAGAACCTGAAGAAGTTAGATGCCGAGATCAGAGAGAAAGTGCTTCGCTCAGCACTCAGATTACTGCCGCCGGATGAGGATACGAAGATTCTGATTAATCCGTCAGGAAAATTTGTGTGTGGAGGGTTTGATGCAGATACCGGACTGACGGGGAGAAAGCTGATGGTGGATACTTATGGCAGTATGATTCCGCATGGCGGCGGTGCATTTTCGGGAAAGGACTGTTCGAAAGTAGACCGTTCGGCGGCTTATATGGCAAGGTATATCGCCAAAAATATAGTAGCTGCTGAGTTTGCAAGCAAGTGTCAGGTGTCTCTGGCTTATGCAATCGGAGTAGCAGAACCGGTTATGATTGAGGTAGATACCTTTGGTACAGGAAAAGTGTGTGCAGATGATTGTCTGGCGGCAGCAATCCCACTGGTGTTTGGAGTGACACCCGTTCAGATCATGGAATCCCTTCGATTGAATCGTCCGATTTTCCGGCAGACGGCAGTTTTTGGTCATTTTGGAAGAAAGGAGTTTCCTTGGGAGCGGACAGATAAGGTACTGGCTCTTCAGGATACGATTCTGTAATGCCTTGGGTAACAGAAGAAGAGATTCAGGCAGCAAAAAATATGACTGCGTATGAGTATTTGCGAACACATCAGGCACAGCGACTGCAAAAGACAAGGACCAGAAATGAATGGCAGTTGACGGATCATGACAGTTTTAAAATCAATGAACTGTCCAGCAAATGGCATTGGAAATCCAGAGATATCGGTGGCGTGTCCGCACTGCGGTTCCTGATTGAAGTAGATGGAATGAAATTTACAGATGCCGTAAAACTGTTGTGCGAAGAGAGTCCGTCTTTTATTCCGACACAGGCTGCGGAAAGGGAAAAACTGCCATTTAAGTTGCCGGAGAGGTATTGTAATTGCAGACGAATCAGGGCTTATTTAAACCACAGAGGAATCAGCGATGAAGTGATCACATATTGTATTTCACATGAAATCCTTTATGAAAGTGTCCCGTACCATAACGCAGTTTTTGTTGGGAAAGATGAATCCAGAAAAGCAAGATATGCATTCCTGCGAGGAATCTATGAAAAAAACGGGAAGGGATTCAAGATGGAGCAGACCGGGAGTGAAAAAAAGTACAGCTTTTGCATTCCACCTGAAAGAGAAACAAAGCGAGTTGCCGTATATGAAGCGTGTATTGATGCATTGGCACACATGACACTGGAAGAAGGAAAGAGGGAT
>ENA-UAMT01000833-UAMT01000833.1-human-gut-metagenome-genome-assembly--contig:-NODE-833-length-12554-cov-27.645892_pt1 | contig 12554 bp, 18 predicted proteins | sample MGYA00243286_ERZ654505 | MGnify/ENA primary metagenome ERZ654505 (study PRJEB26926, sample SAMN06164656) | human gut metagenome | biome: ENVO:00009003; feature: ENVO:2100002; material: ENVO:00002003...
TTCCTTTCCTTAACTTTCTATATATATTATATAATAAAAATTAAGAATTTTCAAAAAGATTTTTATGCTTGAGTTTTCTATTAAAGGAACCTTTTCCTTTCTTTGCTCTTGTTATAGAACCTCTCTGTTTAAAATGAAGATATTCTTGTAGCTCTTCTGGAGATTTCTTTTGAGCCTGCTTTATAGTTTTTAAATTCATTTTACTAGACCCCTTTTCATCTTATTATGTACCAAAAACATATGATTTAAAATTGCTGAATAGGTCTATGGGGTGTACGACGAGATTTGAACTCGCACCTCTCAGAGCCACAATCTGATGCTCTACCAATTAAGCTACGCACAACATATTGGCAATAGATTTTAATATCGGGTATCGGCACGTAAGCCTTTGGCCTTCGATTGGCGGTACAATCTCCGGCGTCCCTATCTAACCCTATCCGACTCCGCTAACTTCCATAGCGCATACGGACTGCTTGGTAAAGTGGCCACAATGCCTCGCAGGTAGGAATAATATTCCTTTGCCGCATTTGCGTTTGTCACGCTAAAGCCCTTTTTGGGCATGGAGCTGGCGACAGGGGTCGAACCTGCAACCTAGTGATTACAAATCACTTGCGCTACCATTGCGCCACGCCAGCATATAAATGGCCGATATTCGCCTCGGCTCGGGCCCAGAAGATAAAGTCTTGGTATATACCCCAAGAGGTATTGACAGCGTGCTGTTCCAAACTATACACCAGCCGCCAGCCATAGCCGGCCGCATGGGGCTCGAACCCAATTTCTTCTGTCATCAAGAGTTTTTTTGTAAACTCACGGTTTTGGCCTTCTCTTCCCCATAGGCTCCCGCAGCAGTACCGAAAAACTTGACGAGATTATATTGAAGTTGTTTTTGTCTCATTGAGACCGGCAGGCGGCTATACTTCCAAACCTTCACAAGCCCTATTATTTCGTTAATCGCTTGTATTGTCACCGCAAGCAAACGGAACTACTTAGTCGGTTTTCGTAGTTGACACAATAGCCTCGTTTATATGCGGCCGGCATATACAACAGTGTCTTATCCCGATTGGCTATTGGCGAAGGGGAGAGGATTCGAACCTCCGGACCGTGTTTCCACAATCAAGGGATTAGCAATCCCTCGCATTCAACCTACTCTGCCACCCCTCCAAATATGTTTCCTCTGCGTTTTATGGGCTTGGAACCATCACCTATCGGCGGCCGCATTAAACATAAAAGTTATCTATCACTATGAATAACTTCTGTTTCTGCGAAAATGAAATCATCAATATCCATCATTTTTTAATACCTCCTTAATTTATTTTAATCGGTAGTGCCATTCTAACAGCCTATCTTGCACTTTTGATAGGTTCCCGATTCGCTAGTCTTTTATATATAAATCTCTATTGAGAAAATAATCGGTGCCAACTTAATTTTTTAACGAGGTCGTTGACTTCCATCCCCGAACCCTTTTCGTTACTCCAGATTTTATCTCTCAGCCAGCCGATTTCTTTATACAGCGCTATATAAAGCCGCTTCAACTGAGCCTTTAGGTTCTTGGCACCTAATGGGTGCGGGAGCGAGAATTGAACTCGCGTAATCGAGTTTATGAGACTCGACTGGGAACCAACACCCTTCCCGCGATATACAGCTATTAGAATTAAATTATAATGAAACCAAAATATATTTTTACTACTTAACGCCTAGACACTCTTGAGTTGGTCTGCGTTGCCACTCCTCGCTTTTTATTCTCGCCTCATATATTCTATATTTTGGAATAACTCTAATAGCCACGGTACTCTTGCGCCCCTCCGCTGGATGTATCAGCCGGAACCGTTTCACTTTAATTAAGCAAGGGCGTGCCACATATCAATAATTCATTCTTGCCGTACCATACTCTACGCACAAGAAAGGCCCGTCTTTTCTTTCACTCGAAACTGTGGAACCCATACATCTGGTGACCTTGGAGGGATTCGAACCCATCAACCTCCACCTTGAGAGGGTGGCGACTTTGCCATTTCGTCGACAAGGCCATTTAAAGAGCAGTTTATTGACTTGCTCAGGTCTTTTAGTTAATCGCTAAGTTCGACGGCGCCACATTTAGTGAACACCTGCACGGGAGTTCCGTTCAACTCGTTGTCCTCAAGAATGGAATAATCACAAATATAAACATTTGTGTTACCAACCTTGCGAAGCGGGTTTCCGCAATTAGAACACTTACGTTCCTTTTCCACATTCTGCGGAACCTTAATCCCGAGAGCCTTACCAAGCTCTGCGAAAGAGTTGAACTTCCCGTGAACATTCTTCATAATAGCAATCTCCTTTTCTATTGTTTAATGGTACTCGGTACGGGAGTCGAACCCGTGTTTCTGGCGTGAAAGGCCAGCGTCTTTACCACTTGACTAACCGAGCATATCTGCACTTTTAATAATCTCTTTCTGTCTTATTTAATAATAGCCATTGTTTATTATAAGCTATACTGTCATTACTATATATAAAGAGAATATTAACTTATCTTCTAGTTGGTGAACAGCGGCGTCACTGAAAACCACCTATTTCTATTAAGGACGGAAATAGGAATGCCCTATTGTTCTTATGGCAATGAAATCAATAAAAACCTGTAATCATTAGACGGTATCATATATAATTATTAGTAGATACCTATGGTGGAACATACGAGGGTCGAACTCGTGACCTCCTGCTTGCAAGGCAGGCGCTCTCCCAACTGAGCTAATGCCCCATATTGTGATTAAGATGATTGGTCGTGTCAATCAAGGAGAACTACGCTCTAATTTATCGGCTACTACAGTCCAATGTGCCAGGCATCAACCTAAAAGGGACACCGCATTGCTGATTCGCTTGCGCGCTATCGCTGCCTATATACGACTTGCGATACTTTGTTCTTTCTTAACCTTACATAAATATTATACAATATTTTTTATTGTTTTTCAAATTGGCGATGACGACGGGGTTTGAACCCGTGACTTTCGGCGTGACAGGCCGACGTTCTAGCCTACTGAACTACGCCACCGTATAAGGCGAGGAAGGGTCGTACGCACCCCGTGTGCTTTGCGCCTCGTCGTTCACATATATCACACTTCTGACTTATTGGGCATGGGAAATCAGTAGAAACCATGGTGCGCATGATGGGACTTGAACCCATACGCTCTTACGAACACGAGCACCTCAAGCTTGCCTGTCTGCCTGCCTATTCCAGCACACGCGCATATTTCTATGGTATTGATCGAGTTCCAAGGCTTCCTCTTTTAATACTGACTAGCCATCATAAATGCTTGGCCATTTACGACAAGAAATCCAGTCTTCAACTACGGGCCATAGCTCCGCCGGTTTATATGGGTTTAAGACAATGTCACCGGAACCATCTGGTGTTCCCGGCGGGAGTCGAACCCGCAACATCATGGTTCTAAACCACGCGTGTCTGCCTATTGCACCACGAGAACATAAAAGAGCAACTATTTGTTTCAGAACTACCCGTCGCTCTATGGGCCAGCCTATTATTTTAGTTCGCAGTGGACGAATTGAGAGTTTAGGGTTAAAGTCGCGGCGCTACTCACAAACTCGACTTTGGCGGGAAGGGTGGGGCTCGAACCCACGACATCTTGCTTAACAGGCAAGCGCTCTACTCTTCTGAGCTACCGACCCAAGCTCAAGGCAGAATAAATAAACTTTCTTAAACCAAAAATAAGTGTTTTATTTAATAAAAGATTTGCTGTGTCTGCCTTACATAAATATTATACAATATTTTTTATTGTTTTTCAAAAAAGATTCAGTTGTTTAGCTTCATCATAAGAAATACCAAAGGTATCCTTGAAAGTTGCGTTAAAGTTCTCCCACTGTTCCTCGGGGCCACCAACTCCACCATTCATAAGCCAAATAGCATCACAAATACTATCCTCATTTTTATAACAAGAAAGAGCCTCGGCCGCGAGTTGTGCGAGATATAACTTCTTATCCATATGCAACTTCCTTTCTTACTTTCTATAAATATTATATCATATTTATAAAAGTTTTTCAAATGTTTTCAAGACGCTAGCTATTTAGCTCCGGAAATCGGATTCGAACCGATAATTTTTCATTTTGAGTTGAAATGTCTTAACCATTTGACTATTCTGGAAATAGATTTGCTGTATGCGTCTTATAGCAAGAGGGCCCTCCTATTGGGTCTGTCCTCTTAAATGGTACTCCGAGCTGGACTCGAACCAAGCATCAAGCGATTATAAGTCGCCCGTTCTAACCTTTGAACTACCGGAGTATAGATAAAGTGAGTATTTTATTTAACGCATATCAGCCTCACTCGCGCCTTGCCTGTGCAATTATTTATTGTTACTGTCGATAACTTATATAAATATTATATAATATTTATTTTTATTTTTCAAATAATCAATAAGGAGTAGGTGTTCCATAAAGACCAGTAATATCAATATCATTACATAGATCTCTAGTCACACAAGTTTCAAGTTCTGCCTGAGAAATAATCTCTTCCTCCGCTAGAGGTTCATCACTCTCAATAGTAGCAAGGATAGTAAAAGAAACCGCATAAGTATATTTACTCATAAACTCAAAACTTCCTTTCCTTAACTTTCTATATATATTATATAATAATTTTTTTTATTTTTCAAGGAAGCGTAAGTTCTAGAAAATATTTCTCTTACGCTTCCCTTTTAGTAAGGAAGTTTGTACTATTATTAAACTTTATATTAAATATCTTAATTACCCATACCCAAAATTTTTAATCAGTAATTCCCAACTTGGTTTTAAGCTCCTCAATCTTAGCTTTATCCTCTGGAGCTAACTCAGTTGGAGCAAAACTATTTGCGGATGGAGTATCAGAACTTGATGTAGAGAGCGTACTATCTCCTCCGCCCGCGATCGGTGTCTTAGGCATTGTAAGTGATACAGCAATCTGAACAACTTCTCCACTCGCTCCATCTTTTACTGAAATGTAAATCTTTTTATCCGAAACAAAAGAGCCTTCAAATGTTGAAAGAATTGTCTTTGTAATTAGGTCTTTCGCGGCGTCTCCTCGTCTAACTGCCATTATTCATCGTCCTCCTCGATTAATCTATCCTCTTGTTTCATTAGATTATGGCAAGTTTTACAATACGGCCTACCATCCATCCAATAAATTTTATCTTCATCATATATTCTACGATAACAACTATTACAAGTCAAGAAGAAATCTTCATCTGCCTCTTTCTCTGATATGCAGAAATTACATAAAAATGAATCTTCTCTATTTATATGTTCTGTTCCACAACAGGGGCAAATTGGTCTTTCACCAATTTTAATTTGAAAAACATCATTAAAATATAGTTCTTCCACATATTTATTTTGATCTAAATGCTTTGTATAATCCTCATACTTTCCATTATTCACTGATATAATCGGTGCGTATGTACTAGAAATAACTAAATCGGAATATCCTAAATAATCACTCATATCAATTACATCTCTCGTATCATGAATACGTCCACCTGCATTTATTTGATTATATCTAAGTTGCTCACTACCCCATTGAGTTTGGATTACCTTAAATCCATAATCAAGAGGAAGAGACATATCAAATTTAATCAATTTAAGTAACATATTATGTACACAAGCGAGCAAATCTCTTGATTCATATGGATATTGTCTATTATAATAAATATTTCTGATACCATCTGTATGGACTAACATTCTCCATTTTTTGCTATTCCATTTCATTCCTAATGGAAGACATTTTAGATGCTCTTGTTTACCATTAGATAAATAAGCAACAATAGTTGTTTTATCTACTAAATAACTAAGATTTCCACTTCTATAATCTCCATCAAGAGACTGACATGACCACCAATTTTCATTGTTTTCTGAAACAGTTAAGAAATCAAGAGGATGAATAGAAAGATATAAATATCCTTCTATTTTATTTTCTTGCATATATCTTGAAGCGGTATCTTGTGCCCATCTAACAATCTCTTGACTGTTAATAAATCGCTTAAAAGATTTGGATAATTTAGAGCCTAGTGGAATATTAAAAGAAGGATATGGTAATAAAACCCTGTTATCAAAAAATCCTCCTTTATTATCTCTCAAAAATAATTCGAGATCAGTAGTTAAGATTCCATTTTCATCAAGAGTTTGAATAAACTCTTCAAATCTTTTATTCTTCTGCTCTTCTGTCAAAAAAATTTTAATTGGTTCCTTGCTTCTTAATATCAATTCTCCGCCAAAAAGATTTATTATATCTTTTTTCGCTTCTGCCCATTGTTTAATCAAGTTTTCTGAATTTAAATAAAATGGGTAATCTTGAGAATGAACGAGTACAGATTCAAAATCATTTTGCAGTTCTTGTAGTTTTATCATCTATACATTATATCTCCCATCTTATAAACTCCAATCAATCGGTTCTCCACCCATAGAAAGCAATAAATCATTCGCTGTTGAAAACGGTTTACTACCTTTAAACGCAGGAGTTCCTTTGCATGGTTTACTTACACTAAAAGGACTTGGATGGGAAGATAAAATATAAGCCTTCTTAATTAAATTCTCTCTGGCAACTCCAGGTCCATCCCATACCATAGGACTAGAATTTAAATCTTTTAATAAATTCTGAGCATTAGCTCCCCATAACATAAAAACAATAGGTTGTGGCAAATGAGTTGCAGCTTTCAACACCGCTGTCGTAAACCTATTCCATCCCCAATTAACACAGCTATTAGCTTGATGCTCATAAACAGTTAAACTTGCATTAAGAAGTAATACCCCTCTTTCTGCCCAAGATGTTAAATCTCCAGACTGCGGGATTGGAACCCCTAAATCGCTATTAAGCTCGCTAAAAATATTTCTTAAAGATGGTTGAATGGGGCTCCCATCAGAAATAGAAAATGCTAACCCGTTTGCTGCGCCTGGGGTATGATACGGGTCTTGTCCTACAATACAAACTTTTACATCTTCTGGATGCGTAAGATTAAGCGCTCTAAAGATTTTATCCTATTCTGGAAATAAAATCTTTCCTTTAGAGCGCTCTTCTAAAGCATGATTTTCAAGTTGAACACTTAAATCCAGTGCCTCTTGAGGAAGAATTTCCGACCATTTCACTTTAGAAACACTCCTTTTATTATCTTTATAATAATATTATAATATATAAAAATAATAAAATCTAATTATTTCTTTTTGCTAAGTCTAGCAAGTTCATGGAAATGCGAGATTACTGAAAAATAAGTATCACAATAATGACAAGAATGACCAGGTATATTACATTTTTGCCCACAGTTTAAACGAGTTTTTGCAAATGCTTCTTTAAATGTTAAGTTATTTCTTGTAGGTAAGCCATCAATGAGAAGGTTTATATCATAATTAAATGAACCTCTATTATAGATATTAAACAAAGTATCTTCTTTTTCTAAATTAGGTTGCTTAAAATCTATTACATCAATAGCAGAATATAAATGGAGATCCTCCGGGCGAATAAAAAAACTTGAAGGTTTTCTTTCTGCGGATAGGGAGACATTAGGGGAAATGGTGGGTGATACTCTTATCTTAATATCTCCTTTAACCTTTTCTAATAACTCCATTTGAAACCCTAATGGTCCATCTATATAGATATCACTAACCTTGGCCTCCCGCAATTCTTGAAAAGTTTCCCAATCAGTAACCGGGAACCGCAAATATCTATTATATCCCATATCTTTTAAATCATTTAATTGATATATGTTTCCGCATTGAATAGTGTAATCATTTGCTATTGTTTTAATTATCTCAACTTGCTCAGCCAATCTTGTTAATTGCACCTGAGTTAATTCATCTGGAATAATTATATTACACCTTTTATTTGGATTTTCTTTAAGAAATTTAATAATTGTTCCTAATTGATTGTAGGGGCAACGTATCTCTCCAGCCATTTTTATATTGCTGGAATGATAATTTACACTAAATATCATTAAATAAGCCCTCCTTTATTTATATATTTATTATAGCATATAATAAAAAATCCGTCAATCTTGAGATGAAAATGCCAAATTGACAAATCCTTTTGCTTTTGTTATAATAAATATATAAATAAAAAAGGAGTTTTAACTGTGGTTTTTATTATTATCGCTATTTGCGTAATATTATTCGCGGCATTTCATATTATGAATTTTCCAGGTGGCCCTTCTGGATTTGCAATTTGTACTAAAGTATGGCTAAAAAGAAAGGTATCTACTTTTCGTAGATACCTTTCTAAAGGTTTTAATTAGCCAATTCTGCGGTAAGCAGAGAGCTTCTTAGACTTTCCACCCTCAGTGGAAGCAGGAACACTTACGGTCTCCTTAGCAACACGATTGACCTCAGGAGAAGCAAGCTGGGTTAGACGAGCAGTAACCATCTGAGCAGAAATGTCCTCGTCGTTCAAAGCCTTTACAATATCATTGATAGTCATAGGCTCATCACCAAGGACTTCATAAATCTTCTCGCGAAGAGCATCTCCCTCGACCTTCTTAGCAGCAGCTCTCTTAGCGGCAGCAGCAGCCTTATTGTCAAGCAACTCTACCTCGTGCTCGACGAACTCGCGCAGGCTATCATAAGTAATTTCACTGGACTCGAGGACAAGACCCTCGTTCTCAGCGACAGACAAAATGCTCAAAATAGCATTATAATTGGCTTTCTTTGTGGGCTTCTTTACAGTGTTAGACATAATTTAATCAATTCCTCTCTTGTTTTATTGTATTTATATTATATGATATTTTTTGAGTAAAGTCAAGAAAATTTCTTGTAATTTACAAAACACAATGGACTACATACCATTTAGGTTCTCGCGTAATGTTTAACGCGCCCAAAATGTTTTTAAGTTCGCTGGTTTCAAGATCGTTATTAGAGAAAGTGATTTCTCTAATTGTCCCTTCTTCAACGCTATCGCCTACTTGAATACCAATTACAATATCTTCATCATTATAATGGTAGTTAGCTCTGTGAATAAAATCGCAATTTTTATCACAAAATTCATCATCCTTCTGATTTAAGATATTGATTTCATCATTCTCAAGACGAACTCCATAGACGATTTTAGTAAAATAGCTAACGCTCATTACAAGAAATCTCCTTTCCTACTTTCTATATTTATTATAACTTATTTTTTTGTTTTTTGCAAACCGATTCCTTGGCTGAAGTGGCAATTTTTATGTCAAATATCTCTAATGAAAAGGATTAGATTTGTAATCCAACAAGTTGCGCAGATGCTATATAAGACTGCGTGAAGTATTGTTGGTGAAGAATACAGAAGTATTAGAGACGAAAAGACAAGAAACATATATAGTATTAGCAGCAGAGTAGTTTTCATTTCATTTTAACCCATTCTTTATTTCTAGCTTTTTTATCGAGTAAGGTAGATAGATCCGCAGGTTTCTTCATATGACGGTCATCTCCATCGCGGAATTCGTCCCAACCGAGCAGGAGATACTTCAGATGCTCAGGAGCATCATCAGGGAAAATATCGGTAGAAGCGATATACCAACCAATCCCTACGGCATATCTAGCTACGGACTCCCGCAGCCAATCTTCGTCAGCAGCCTTATTCCCACGAATTACAAGAATAGGCCCATTGTCAAAGCCGCGAGCATGCTTTAGACCATCATAGCCTTTATCGGTATCAACAATCTTCTTACCGTAGGCTTTTGCATATTCTGCATCACTGTAGTAGCGAACATCTCGATGATTCTTAGTATTTGGATGCTCTACGGTAACATAATATTTACCATTTTTAATGAAAGGCTCTTCAGTAATGCGCTTATAGGACTGAAAACTAGGTGCAACAGGCATGATTTAAACCTCCTTAGATAGTTTTCCGAATTTCGTCAATTACTTCTTTGCTCATGATAAGACAACCTTCACATTCCCAAGGCTTAACCTTTAGAGAAACAATATCTCTTTCGCCGAAAAATTCAACAATGTTATCTACGGATTCACTAAAATCATCGCCATAGGTAACTCCACGATAAGTGACAATATCACCATCTTCCCAAACTTCAACCTTATACTCAAAATAATTCTTCATACTTTTTATCTCCTTTCCTCATCTTCTATAAATATTATATCATTATTTTTTATTTTTTGCAAAAGAAAAAGAGCCTCCATTAAGGAAGCTCTTCTCCAAGAAAATTTACTTTATTGTAGCCGAAATCAAGAGCATAAGATTCATCATCCCAAAAATCTCTTGGATCAGCAACTGGATCCCAGCTAAGAGTAGAAAGATAATTATCGTAAGCGGCATTCTCCCAGAAAGAAAGGACTAGTTCTTGGGCTTCTGCCTCAGACTTTACAGCAACTAAATTTTTAGGTAAGTCTTCAAAATCAGGCCAAAAGTAGACTACATAGAGTTTTTTCATAGAGAATCATTCCTTTCTTTAAAGCGCTTTATACCTGAGTTTCCGCGAAGTTAAAGAGGTTTCCGAAGGGGTTAGAACCGTTGGTCATCATATTGAGCATAAAGAGCTTGCCCATATCCATATTCTCAAACATGGAACCTTCACCATTACTGTCGCCAAGAACTGCGCTAGCAATCATCATGGGCATGATATTACCAAACGGCTGATCGGAAGAGGGTGCACTACCACCAAAGTTTACAAGACTTACAATCTTGGTAACGAAATTGAAGCCAAAGGGATTGGTAGTAGGAATGATGCTCTTGATTTCAGAATCAAGAATGTCGATAACTTCAATATTGGTATTATCAATAGAAGTCACGAACATAGGCTTGTGCTTGTGGATAATCATATCGCCAACCTTGATGTCTTTTACAGCAACCGGCATACGATAAATCATACCTTTGAAATCAAAGGTAAAGCCGGTAACATCAATGGTCTGCGCGGTTGCAGGGTTGTAGGTATAAAATTCTCCCTTAGAGTTGCACACAGCAAGACCATAAGGAGAAAAAGCGACTCCGTCGTTCATGGGGCCAAAATCAAAATTGAGGTTAAGGCCTCTGCGGGAAGTGTGGTCAGTAGTCTTCTTATTCTCGGTCTTAGGTACACCCATGTTAGGATTAGTGTCAACCATATGAATAGTCCTTTCTTTAACAACATAAGCGAATCCATCAGTTACAGGGATCGCGCTAGTAATATCAGTTCGGGTGTCAGTTAAATAGAGCATAGAGTTTTTATCTGTAATCTCTATTTTGACTATATAATCGGTACTAGTATTACTTAGTTTCTTTAGGGTTCTCCACGAATCATACGAAATTTTATTATAACCGAATTTAACTTTTTCGGCGTATTCGGTAAGGATAAGATTTATAAGATTTGAATTGAGGATATACATATCTTATACCTTCAGTCTCTTGTTGAGTTCAGCAATTAGCTCCTCGTTAGTAAAGTCACTAAGAGATTTCCCATTTTTATCAAGAATGAAAGCCGGCGCGAGCCCGCCGCTGCCGCCGTAGTAGCCGTTGCCCGCAGACCCATCGCCGTAGACATAGCAAACGCAGTTCGAGGCCCAATTATCCTTTTCAGGGCTTCCCCAAGGAGTAACAAGCCAGAACGAATCCTTGATATGAGGGGTTAGAATATGATTATACTTTCGATATTCATCGAAGGTAAGTGGTGCAACAGTGGTGTTTAGCGAACCATATCCTTTATATCCATCCATTGCAGTCAGGTCGACATTGCGCGGAATAGCCTTGATGTCAGTTTTCTTAAGCCAAGCCTCAGCGCCCTTCCGCAATGTACTCTCTTTATAGTTATTAGAATTTCCAAAAACAAAATCAATTCCTACTTCAAGTGCAATTACGAAGGGGTTACCATCAATTTCGTCAAGAACAAGGCACTTTACTCCATTTACAGTAATAGTCTTTCCAATCATATTTCTCTTCCTTTCTTTAATTAGAATACTCTTCAACCATTTGAGAAAGCATATCAATTTCATCATCTGTTATGTTATCAAAAAAGATACCGTATTTTGCGCAGATTTGAGCTTGCTGAGATGGATCGTTCATAGTCCATGGCTTTGAAGCTAATTCTCGAGCAGCCAGTTCAAAAGCGCCAGTGTATGCGAGAAATGACATATCCATATTTTACACCTCCTCTACAGAATCAAATTCATGAATTAAGATTGCTCCATCACTGATTTTTTCTGCGCAAACAATGTGTTTAATTTCATATTTATTTTCATCGGGACAGTAAACAATATGTCCACTTTTTAGCAAGGAAAGAAAGTCACTTTGATAGTAAGTACGACCTCCGAACTCGTTGCAAATTTTAAGGCGAATTTTATATCCTTCATCAACAGAATAGAGATCTCTTACATTATTATCTACTTCGCATAACCGCCAAGTTGGGTCTCCATTATTAATGCTGACCCCAAGAACCGGAATAGGACTATAAGTTTCTTGAATAGCGAAGAATTTAGCTCTTTTGAGTTGGTCTGTATCAGAAAAGCCGAGGAACTCGCAGATTCTTACAGTGGAGTTCTTATATCCTTCTGATTTAATCAGTTCACTAATCTTCATAACTTTTACTTCCTTTCCTTAACTTTCTATATATATTATATAATAATTTTATAAAAAAATAAAGACGCTCTTTTAAGAGCTGTCT
>ENA-UAMT01000836-UAMT01000836.1-human-gut-metagenome-genome-assembly--contig:-NODE-836-length-12534-cov-12.856880_pt1 | contig 12534 bp, 9 predicted proteins | sample MGYA00243286_ERZ654505 | MGnify/ENA primary metagenome ERZ654505 (study PRJEB26926, sample SAMN06164656) | human gut metagenome | biome: ENVO:00009003; feature: ENVO:2100002; material: ENVO:00002003...
GTTTCTTTTAATCTATTTGTAGTCAATTAAATACCTTCAGACTACATCAAATATAGCAAAAAAAGAGGATGAACGTTGAACGTCATCCTCTTTTTTATTACAGTTATTCCCTATAGTTGTGGTTGTGGAGCAGCCGGATTGTTATCAGTGTCACTGATTCCGGAATTGGTTTCCATTTCACATTGCGGAATCCGATAGATCAGGATCTGCGCTTCTGCTGCTGAATTATATTGTACAGACGGGTCATAATTCGTATTCTTACGAACCACCGGCTTTTTCAAGCGTAGGATATCGAACAGTGAGAAACCTTCTCCCCAAAGTTCCATACGACGCTGCAACCAAACCTCATCCTGAAAATCCTGTGCCGAATTAGCTTTACTTGTAAAGGAAGGATCCCGATATGTCCGTACAAAATTTTCCAATGTACTCTTTCCGCCACTCAGATTACCACCCATGGCTTCTGCCTCAGCCTTTATCAGATACATTTCTTCAACACGCATCAAAGGCCAGTCTGACGCATTGGTTGTGTTACCAAATATACTTTGATAAGCTCCGAACTTTGTATTTACATACGGAGTCAAACCAAAATATTCAACGATGGAAGTACCCTCAATCTGCTCATTATCAATCAATGAAGATTTATTATCCGGAGACAAGAACCATTGTTTACGGATATCTGTTTCGGGTATTAAATCATATAATGCAGAATTCACCTTTCTATATCCATCAGGCACTCCTGAAGTATAACCGTTCCCGGTAAAAGAGCACAAGTGCGAAGGCCAGTTGATAATACCTGTCTGGACAACATCATTATCAGGCGTAATCATCACTCCCCATAACCATGAACTTGCCGATGCTGAATTAAAGGTAGGAGTAGATACCTGGGCTAAAGTCTGAGGTGTACCGCCAGCAATGGCACGTTCTGCATCTTTAGCTGCATCCGCCCATTTTTGCATTAACAGATTAGCACGAGCACGCAATCCATAAACTACTGCCTCATCAATCTGATCTTTGTTTGAGCCATTATCATACCCGGTCAATAAATCAGCAGCCGTATTCAGGTCACTCATAATCTGGTCATACACCTGCTGTACAGTTGCACGCGGATTATTCTGCATATCTTCATCAGTCATTGTTTCTGTAACAATAGGTACTGCCAGGCTATTTTCATGACCTGCATAAGTAAACTGATAAATTTGAACCAAGTTCAGATAGTCATAAGCACGAGCAGCTAAAGCTTGGCCACGATAAACCTTCAAAGAAGAATCTTCCGTATCTGCCGCTATCAATTTCAATACATTGTTTGCAGCTTTCAAGTGATTATAGAACGTTTTCCAAATCAATTCATCGCTTGAACTATCGTATACTCTGTCACTATAATTCTGAGATGTATTAAACCAGTTATATCCATTAACCAATGCAACCAAATCCTGCCCTCCTGATTCCAATATCATAGATACCGCAGGAATACCATAGTCATTATGATAAGTAGTGGCATCATCTGAAATCGTACCAAAAGTATTTAATTTGGCTGCCATAGCGTTCACTTCAGCAGTTATCAAATTAGGTCTGCCATTGATTATATCTTCTTTCTGTTCTTCAGATATGTAATCTCCTTCAGGAAATTTATCCAAATCGCAAGATGCCATTAATAAAGCGACACTTGCAAATGCTATATATTTATTTGACAATTTCATATTCTTAAAAATGGGTTGCTAAATTAGAAATTTAAAGATATACCTCCGGAAATTGTGCGGATAGGTGAATATACATTGTCAGCAGCCACATAACCTTGACGTGGGTCCAACCCTTTGCGAGCTGTCAGCAAAGCCACATTATCTGCAACAAAGAATACACGGACACCGTCAATCTGCATTTTACGTGTCAGACTCTTCGGCAAAGTATAACCCAATGTAATATTCTGCAAGCTTAAATAATCCGAACTAGTCAAGAAACGATCTGTTAATCTGTTCGTATATTGGTCATTAATATTCATACGAGGAACATCCGTATTTTTATTTTCAGGAGTCCATGCTTTTAACATATCTTTATGCAAAGCACTACCCGTGGCTGCCACATCCATTAATCCTTGATAAGTATAGTCCAGAATACGTCCACCAAGCTGATATGCAAACGAAACAGAGAGATCAAAGCCATAGGCTGTAACACTTGTTCCAAAACCACCATAAACTTTAGGTAGAATATCACCTGATGCGAATCTGTTTTCAGAAGCGACAGAATAAGATTTCGTAACTGTATTACCATTCTCATCCGGAGTCACCAGCGCCCACAGACTCTCTCCTGTTTCAGAATCCACACCTACATATTTAGGTAAATAAAGCTGGTACATAGACTCATCTTCACGATAAATCCGGGCACCGTCAATCAATTGTCCATTCAGTTCTGGAGATAATTCCAAGACTTTATTCTTAAAATGTGTAAGATTAAAGTTTACATTCCAGGAAAAATTCTTGTTTTCAATTATATTGGAATACAAGTCCAATTCAACCCCACGGTTTACCATTGACCCCACATTCTCAGGAAAACGGGAATAACCCATTGAAGCTGCTACCGGTTTGAAATAAAGCATATCGGTTGTTTTACGTGAGAAGTACTCAACAGAACCACCTAACTTACCACCCCAAAAAGCGAAATCAAATCCAGTATTAAAGCTGTGTGAAGTTTCCCAAGTAATTTCCTTATTACCTTTATAATATAGAGAAGTTGAAAAATCGCCATTACTGTTTGCCAATGTATACTGGTCTTGATACGGATAGTAGTTACGGTACAAACCACCTTGGAACATCAAGTTATCATTACCTTGCAAACCATAGCTGATTTTAAATTTCAACATATCAATCCAAGACTGGTTTTCCAAGAATTTCTCTTTGCTTAATAACCATCCAGCTCCTACAGACCAGAAGTTACCCCAACGATTATCCGGGTGAAAACAAGAAGAAGCATCACGACGGAAAGAAGCTGAAACAAAATACCGTCCATCATAGTCATATTGTGCACGGAACAGCCATCCTTCTGTTGCATAATTACGAGAATATGAATTATTGCTCTGGTTCATAATACCATTGCCTAATTCAGGAACATTCGGATCATACAATTTCTCACGTTGTCCGTACAAATATTGATATTTATAGTCATAACTTTCATGTCCGGCCAAAATATCCACATTATGAACATCATTAAATGTTTTGTTGTATGTCAACAAATACTGCTGATTTACACTAAATGTACGCTCACTAGATACGCCGATCAAACCTCCGACTCCGCTAGTTTCAGAATACTGTCCGTAGAAGGGGTTAACCATCTCTGTAGCACGCACATTATTTACATCAACACCTATATTCACTTTTGCCTTGATTCCATTCCAAATATCAATATCAGCAGACCATTTTCCACTAACCACATCACCCGAATATTTCATTTTATCCAGCATATAACTAGCCAACGGATTTGCATTAGGAATCGTATTACGGCTACCATTTGAATCTTGTCCTGGCTTTCCATAATCATAACGAAGGAAACCTCGATTATCTACCATAATATTGCCCTGTGCATCACGAACATACATAGGATAAATGGCTCCCATAATATTTGATGCATAAAAGATGTTTGCATTTGATGTACCACCCTCAGTATCCTGTTCACGGCTATCATAATGAGTAAATGATACATTTCCTCCCATCTTCAGCCAAGGCTTCACTTGATAGTCAGCTTTCAAACGTGCAGAATAACGTTGGAAACCAGAGTTAGGAACAATTCCCTTATCATCCAAATAGCCGGCCGACATATAATAATTCATTTTTTCAGTCGCACCGCTGATACTTAAATTATACTCTTGACGCAGGTTATTTTCAAAAATTTCATCCGACCAATTATCCGGAGTATAATAATATGTACCATCAGAATAACCTAATGTCGCATTAGGATTCAATTTGCCATCCATACCGATCAGTTGCTGTCCTTGAGGAATGGAATACACCTGATATCCCAAATATGTAGAAGAAAGCATTGCTTGATTAGCGTACGCATTAGCTTTAGCCAAATCTCCGGCTGCCGCATATCCTTTCAAATCGGCATTATAAATAGAAGAATAGTTTAATTCATAGAATGTAGCCGGATCCGTAATTGTTTCATAATTAGGTACTCCACGTTTATTCACACCCCATTTAGCGTCAAAAGTAACACGGGCTTCCCCACTCTTACCACGCTTGGTAGTAATCAAGATTACACCATTAGCACCACGTGCACCATACAGAGCATTAGAAGCAGCATCTTTCAACACTGTCATTGATTCTATATCAGAAGTACTGATAGCAGAAATTTCACCATCATACGGAACTCCATCTACCACATACAAAGGCTTGTTACTAGCCGATATAGATCCAATACCACGAATACGCACTTCAGCATCTTTGCCCGGCTGACCATTATTACTCGTAGTTTGTACTCCGGCTACTTGACCCGCCAAAGCATTTGTCACATTTGAAGTTTGTCTCGTCGCTATTTTTTCATTTTTTATAGTAGCAGCCGAACCTGTAAATGCAGATTTTTTCGCTGTACCATAAGCCACCACCATCACCTCTTCAAGCTGCTCTGTATCAGACTTTAACACAACATTCAAGTTTGCTTTAACTGGCACTTCTTGTGTAGCCATTCCGATAAAGGAAACTACCAAAGTCTTTGCGGAACTAAAATATACAAAAAAACATCTAGTAATCAAATATTTAGCATTCTGCTCTCTTGTAGATATACAATATTACATCTATTATAACAAACTATAAATCAACTATATATTATAACATAAAAAAATAATTTGATTTTATGTCTACTTTTATTCTACCTTAAACATAAAAAAGATGCCTAGTAATCTAAGCATCTTTTTTATTATAGACCTATTATTAGCTATTCGTTTTTATCAGTAATCTCACTATTGGCATTTAACTCCTTATCGGGGATTTGATAAATGAATAATTTACTACCTGCAGGGACTTCCTTTGGAGCAATCGCACTATGATTAATTGCATGTGTTCTATCCAAACTTTCATTACGACGTTTCATGTCAAATAAACGACGACCTTCACCCCACATTTCAATACGCTTTTGAAGTTCAATTTCTTGTAAAAGTGCATCACTTGTTGCGGATGTTTCATATTTTGGATTACGAGTTTTCATAATCGTAGTCAGCATTGTTTTGGCTTCATTTTCTTTCCCTGCCCTATATAATGCTTCTGCAGCTACAAAATACATTTCACCAGTACGCAAATAAATATAGTCAGAGCAAAAAGTATCACCTGTAGGAGTAAAACCAGGCGCGGTAGAACCTATATCAATAAATTTGCGCTGCACATATTGTCTTACTTTATAATGAGTATTTGTTTCTCCCAAATCAACTCCAAACCATTTTTTACGAATGTCATCATCTGAAATTTTTTCATACAAATCACTGGAAATCATTTTGTAATTTCCTAAATTACCACCGTATCCCGGGCCGTAAGGATCAACTTGACTCATGAATGAAGCGTAGAATGTATTTGTTTCACCATTAATATCAGCCCCCCATAACACTTCGCTCAAAGAAAGGTCATTAAAGCCGGAAAGTAATTCTTTTTCACTCATCAGTGAGCCACCTTCAATAGCCAATTTTGCGTATTTAGCAACTTCATTCCATTGATCGGGATAATCATTAACAAATGAAAGAATGTTTGCATAAATAGCAGCTGCTGCATATTCATTTAATTCATCTTTCTTGGCTATTCCTTTTCCTTTCAAATAATTATATCCTTTATCTATATCACTTAATATCTGTTCATAGACCTCACTTACAGGAACACGATTCAATTTGGTTTCAGATTCAGTATAAATAGGAATACCTAATTTATCTTTATTCCATTCATAAGGTTGCTGGTACATGTTTATTAACCAAAAATAGCAGTAAGCACGTATGGTGTAACTTTGTCCCAACATCTTCTCAACACTCTCATCACCGCTATCTGCCTGTTCTTTCAGACCGCTGATTACTTCATTTGCACCACTGATTACAGCATATAATTCTTGCCAATAAGTGGTCGTACGACGATAACTTGAAGCACGGTTGTCAAGCAGATAATCATATACGAAGAAGTGTGAGGTCATATATGCCATATCATCTCCCATCAAGTCTGTAGCCAATTCAAATGCCTTTAATCCGAAATCATCATGACTTTGCTGTGCTTCCGGAGAAAACATATTTTTGTAATATCCTGTAATATATGCTTGAATAGCTGTAGGATCTTTATCAAGCAAATCTTTAATTTGGTCTTCTGATGCATTTTCTGAAGGTTCCTTGTCCAAAAAGTCATCGCTACAAGATCCCATCATAAACGCTGCAGCCAATATTGCTAAATATTTTGTATATTTCATAATTCTATTCTTTTAAAAGTTCAAATTAATGCCGAATGATAAAGTACGAATCGCAGAATAATTAGCAGCCGAATATCCATAAGCATATTGGCGTGGGTCCATACCTTTACGTTTAGAGAATAAAGCTACATTATCGGCAGATACGTAAATACGTGCACTGCTTGCTGATATTGCTTTCATCCATTCTTTCGGAAAAGTATATCCTAATGAAATGTTACGGATGTTAAAGAATGATGCATTTATCAAGAAACGTGAAGATTGGCTATTACTATTTTGTGCACCATCCATTATAGGCACATTTGTATTTTTATTTTCCGGAGTCCAAGCATTCAAGATATCCTTGTGCCAGTTACTGCCAATATTGCTTCCCGCATGCATGAAAGAAGAATACATGCTGTCATATATCTTTCCACCAATTTGAAAGTTTGTAGCTATAGAAAGATCGATTCCTTTGTATGCAAAATCAGTTGAAAAACCTCCTTGGAAATCGGGCAAAGTAGAACCTAATTCATATTTGCTTGCCTGAGTATAGTCTTCGGTTACGGTCCTTCCAGTCACTTTGCCATTAGCATCTTTCTCATCCATATACCATTGTGCTGCTCCTGTTTCTGGATTAACACCTGCGTATTCATAGGTATAAAGATCATAAATAGACCCTCCTTCCATTAAGCGGAACAAAGAAGCAGTACCATGAATAATTCCATTCTCTCTTTTGTCTTCTGGAAGATTCAAAATCTTGTTGCTATAATGTGTACCGTTAAAAGATAAATTCCATATAAAATCTTTTGTTTGAATTGGGGTGGCAGAAATAGTAAATTCAATCCCCTTATTCTGCATATCCAACAGGTTCATTGGAACGTAAGAAATTCCAGAAGAAATAGGATAAGGCATATTGTACAACATATCCGAAGTCTTCTTCAAGAAATATTCAGTTTCTAGTTTCAAACGGTTATTAAGAAAAGCAGCTTCCAAACCGATATTTAAATTTTTGCTTTTTTCCCAAGTCAAATCTTTATTTCCACGATAAGTTTCGACTACAGAGAAATCTCCGTTATTATTGGTTACAGAATATTGCTTCAGATATGGTTGATAGACTACATAACCATTTATATCAAGAATTCCATCATTACCTTGTGTTCCATAACTTGCTTTTAGTTTAAGATTAGACAACCATTCCACATCTTTCAAAAACTCTTCCTGTGTTAATCTCCAAGAACCTCCGACAGACCAAAAAGTACCACGGCGGTGATCAGGATGGAATTTGGAAGATTCATCTGAACGAATACTTGCAGATAGATAATATTTGTTATCAAAATCATAGTTTACACGACCAAAGAAACTTTCCATACTATGTTCTTGTGTATATGAATTCATATCACTCATAGTTATGGCATTGTTGAACTCAGGATTTCCAATAGTATAAAAATTGTATTTATGAGCATACTGATATTTCAGTGTATATGAATAAGATTCGTGACCAGCCATTATGTCAATATTATGATGACCAAATGCTTTACTATAGGTTAAAAGTTGATTTGCTGTAAACGATTCAATACGTTGATTATATTTATAAGTACGACCATTCACATTAGCAGCATCCCCATATAACTGATTCATGTGATCTGTACGGATTTGATTCATTAAATCATAACCAATGTTAGCAGTCGCTTTTAAACCATCAATAATATTAATGTTAATAGTACCACGGCCATTAAAATTGTCATTCAAAGTCTGATGCACATCCAACCCAGAATTAGCTGCAACATTTTGATTACTGAAACCGCCCATACGTGTACTGTATGTACCATCACCAAAATCATAAACAGTGTTGCCTTCTTCGTCATATATGCGATTTCCGTTTTCGTCATACGCATATACAGGATAAATAGGAGCGATTTGCTGAGTGAACATAAAAGCATTAGAGTAATTAGACAAACTAGCATTTTGTGACTGGCCTGCATTTTTTTCCGCTCTTGCGTAAGCCAAATTACCATTGATATCAATAAACTTATTTACAGTATGATTAATATTGGCACGTGCTGAAATACGTTCAAAGTCAGTATGTCTTAAGATTCCTTCATCTTTCAAATATCCCAATGATAAAAAATGAGTTGTCTTAGCGTTACCACCTTGCAGACTCAAATTATATTCCTGACGCATACCATTATGTAATGCGGCATCAGCCCAATCGTCATTATGGCGTAGAGCCGCAGAACTAACTACGCCATCTGCTGAAACCATGGCATTATTAGCTACACCGATGAATGGATTGTATCCAATGCTACCTATTAATTCTTCGGAAGCTTCTGCACCTGTAGATTGATTTTTTAAAGTATTCCAGGCTGTTAGTACGTATTCTCTTTGATCTTTCATGATATCATATTCTGGAACACCACGAGTATTTACTCCCCAGCGTGCATCAAGAGTAACTTTGGATTTATCTACCATACCTTTTTTAGTAGTAATCATCACAACACCATTTGCTGCACGTGAGCCATAAAGGGCTGCAGATGCAGCATCTTTTAATATAGACATACTTTCAATATCGGCAGGATTTAATGCATTAACCGACTCTTCGTCATAAGGCATACCATCAACTACGTATAAAGGAGCCGATGATGCGCTAAAAGAGCCAATACCACGGATTCTTATTTTAGCATTTTCTCCAGGCTGCCCACTGGTATTGATTACTTGTACACCTGCTGCTGCACCTTCCAAGGCTTTAGATACTGAAGAAACCTGCATTTTTGCTATTTTTTCTCCACTAACAGCAGTCGCTGATCCTGTAAAAGATGACTTTTTCGCAGTACCATAAGCTACAACCACTACATCGTCAAGCATCTCTGTATCAGATTTTAAAATGATGCTAACATTCTGTTTAATAGAAACCTCTTGACTAGCCATTCCGATAAAGGAAACTACCAAAGTCTTTGCGGAACTAACAAAACATATAAAGTGTTTATAATCAAAAGATTAAAATTTGTCGATTCTATTTATTTACTCTGCGGGAATTACTTTAAACAAAGTTATGATAACCTTTTTTCTACTTTTGTTCTACCTCAGAATTACTTTATACGATAAAAAAGTCTAATTGCGATAAATCTCATTATGATAATTGTATTGTAATAAGATTATAATCTTTTTGAAAAAAAAATGCATGAAATAATGAAAGAGGAGATCCAAATTGGAATTTAGAAATGGGAGAGAGCAAAAAACGTCTGTTACTTTGGACGAAATACTTAGCTATCTAGGAAAAGCAGACAAAATCTGCCTAGTGGCGATTGACTAATTTCAAGTTATTGCTCAAGATCCGATTCGAGAAAGAACGTTAAAGCCATTTTGAGCATCGATATATAACATTGTACAATGCCCATTTTATATATTTAGGTTCACAATGTCATATGACGGGAGAAATTTTTATAAGTCTTCCGGCTTTTTATCAAAGTACTATGATTTTGGATCAAAAATCTATCAGACTGAAAGAATATACAAAATTTGTTACACACCATTTCCAGAAAAGCGGGAAGTACATTAATAAAAGGCATTTATAACTAATTGGACACCACTTAAAAAAGGGGGTGTCCTTACCTTTTTATTAAATACATATCTTTTCACCAATTATCATTATCTATTGACATGCCTCTTTTAATAGCACTTATCATAGAGTTAATATAATATTTGCTATAATTATGAAATTGCCTTGTAGCATTAAAGATTTTTTCTTTATTAAGCATTTCATTACCCATATTTGCCATTTCTTTATATAATCTATTCTTTTCTTTTCCTTTAGCTGCATTTTTTCGCTTTGTCAATTCCTCATACTCTTTTTTGATGGAATAATAAGCTAGACTATCTCTTCTATATATGGAATCCATTTTATTGTAAGAATAATGTTCTAACTGATAATCTTCTTTCGTATATTCCTCCATACGATTAAAAATAATTGCAGTTACGTAATCTGTACGCGTTGTTTCTGTAAGCAATTTATTTTGTTTCAATTTTATGTCACTGATAATATATCTATATTTATTATCCTTACAGTTTATTGTAAGCCTAAATAACATACTAGTGTTATTATTAAAACTCTTATCAAATGTGTGACTATATTCACTACTAGAAACTTGTAAATTAGACTTTCCGTATGCTATAATATTATATCCAATATCATCATCTAATTCTTTATTAAAATCGGTATATAATGTTGCTAGAAGCTGTCTTGCGTTAACAAACAACTGTTTGGCTGACAGATCAGACTGAATAACCTCGGTAATATCATGCGTATTTTGAGCATAACCAAAAGAAGATATAAGTATAAAAAGTGTAGGTAATAATATTTTTTTCATAATATATATTTTTCAAAACCAAGAACAAATATATAAAACTATAAAAATATTCCATTGAATCAAAGTTATTTTTACGTAATCTTAACTATTTAAGCGGATCACGTCCTCTGTTTTTTTACTTTTTCTTGTTCTTCTTTCAGCATTGCTCTTAGACCATCCATAAACTCATCAGGGATATCTATTGGTAATATATTTCCGTCTTTATCTTTCACAATATATTTGTTTTTCTTTTTATGTTCTTTAGATTTTTCTTCTTTATTGCTCATTCAAATATCCTCCTATGCTACATTTAATTTGTATTGCAAAAGTAATCTAAATCTGTCAGAATCACTAAGTTTTCTGGTATTAAATCTAAAGACAAACTCATCTACATAACGTTGCATATATTTCTTGCTTATATGGTAATATGTGGCATATATCCTCTTGAAAACAGACCAAGCGTTTTCTATCGTATTGGTAGTAATCATCACCGTTTCTTTATTATCATTGTAATAAGTAATACCATAATATTTATGCCCGTGATCTACAGATATTTGGTTGTACATTTCGGATACTTCGCCATAATCCCATCCATCAGTATATATTGTACTTCCTTCTTCAACATACTTTCTTATAATTGGAAGCAGCTTGGATGAACCTGTTCCGCTTACTACTTTGGCAACCAAATCCCCGTTTCTGCCTATTAGTCCAAAAACAGGAACTTTGTCTTTAAAACTTCTCCCCTGACATCTCTCTACTTTTTTATCCTTATGTCGGTTTGCATTTTTTCCACCTGCAAATGACTCATCAATCTCAACTTCTCCTTCAAGGCTATAATCATTCTCTTTTGCCATAGCTTTCCGAACTTTATGTAGCATGTGCCATGCAGTTTTTTGGGAAACACCAATATCTCTAGATATTTGGCAGGATGAAACACCTCTCTTATTACATGTGATCAACCATATAACATAGAACCATTTCATAAAAGAAAGGTTGCTGTTCGCAAAATATGTACCAGTTCTTACAGTAAAATATCTGTTTGTATTCTTACATTTATACTTATGATTTTTACATTTATAAACCTTGGATGTAGGATCAAACGGAGAAACAACCTTGCCACCCCATCTTACATGCTCAAGCGTTTGAATACATATTTCCTCAGACGAAAATTTCTGAGTAAACTCTAGAAAATTCATTGACTTTTTCATACAGCCTCCTTTTCTTTGATTCTTCTGCAATATAATAATAAAAAGTTAAATATGCAAATAAATACAAAGAAAAGATAGACCGTAACGCCATAATATTTAATTTTAAAAATATATTTATCTAAAAATGAAAGATTATGAAATACAGTAATAATGTAGAAATATATGAATTAAAGTCAGATTTAAAAGGTAAGGCTTATTACTATAAAGATAGTCAAACTCTTACAATACATTTTGAAGAAAGACATGAAATTTACGAAGATATTGTCACCTTTTCAAATGTATCACCTGTTCAATTTGAATCATTTAAACTTACAGAAGCCCCTAATAAGTTTATGTGTGACGTTTTTTTAGATTATGTGGCGCATCGTATCTAGAAAAAATAGGTTTAACATGAAATGCGTTTCTTACAATCCAGTTATAATCTACATTTCTGGGATCTCTTTCAATGCTCCAAAGTTTGCTGGCGTAATTCATATCGCTTTTTAATAATCTTATTTGTCGTTTCTGTCTATATATAACAATATAAGGACAGAATACAATCTGTCTCTTATACACATCTCCGAGCCCACGAGACACTCGCTAATCTC
>ENA-UAMT01000843-UAMT01000843.1-human-gut-metagenome-genome-assembly--contig:-NODE-843-length-12473-cov-5.699952_pt1 | contig 12473 bp, 9 predicted proteins | sample MGYA00243286_ERZ654505 | MGnify/ENA primary metagenome ERZ654505 (study PRJEB26926, sample SAMN06164656) | human gut metagenome | biome: ENVO:00009003; feature: ENVO:2100002; material: ENVO:00002003...
TAGCGAGTGTCTCGTGGGCTCGGAGATGTGTATAAGAGACAGAGGCTCTCAGGCGGTCAGAAGCAGAGAATAGCCATCGCACGTTCACTGGCGATGAATCCTGAAGTAATGCTCTTTGACGAACCTACTTCAGCACTTGACCCTGAAATGGTGGGCGAGGTGCTGGAGCTTATGAAACAGCTTGCAAACGACGGAATGACAATGGTTGTCGTTACCCACGAAATGGGCTTTGCAAGGGAAGTTGCTTCAAGAGTTCTGTTTATGGCAGACGGAAAAATACTCGAGCAGAACAAGCCGTCAGAGTTCTTTGCACACCCTGAAAATCAGCGTTTGAAAGATTTTCTCTCAAAAATTATATAGAAGCCAACACCGCACAAGGGGCGTCTATCGTCTTTGTGCGGTGTTTTTTTGTTTGCAAAGGTCTAAAATGCTTGACATTATGGGCGTTATGGTCTATTATTATTTTATACGACTTTATTTTAATAGGAGATACATAAATGAGTTTAAAAAACGCTTTCACCATTATTTTCGGCAAGCTTATGGTAAAAACTCTGCACCTGCTTGGCAGGGATGCAGGCAACTTTCCTGGGCTTGTGCTGTGGACTATAAATAAAGACTGCCTGAAGGCTTTCAAGGTGGATTGCCCTATCGTTGCTGTCACAGGCACCAACGGCAAGACCTCTGTTACAAACTATCTCAGCCACATTTTTGCAAGCGGTGGAAAGAAGATAATCACAAACCCTGAGGGTAACAATCTTGATACGGGCATATGCTCACTTTTACTCAATCACTGCGATATGAGGGGAAGAGTACACGCCGATTATCTCGTGCTTGAAACTGACGAGTCACACGTTCCTGTGGTCTATTCAAAGCTCAATTTGCAGACCCTTGTTCTGCTGAATTTCTTCCGTGACCAGCTTGACAGAAACGGCGAGGTGGAAACACTCATTCTCAAGGTGAAAAAATTCCTTGAAACATTTGAGGGCAACGTTGTCCTCAATGCCGATGACCCAAACGTGGCAAGACTTGGACTTGCTAACCCTAATAACAAGAATATCCACTATTTCAGCGTTGACAGATATCAGGGCGCAACGGATAAGCCTTATGAGGTGGGCGAGGGCAAGTTCTGCCCTTTCTGCGATACTGAGCTTGTCTATGACTATTATCAGTATTCACATATCGGCAAGTTCCATTGTCCAAAGTGTGGTTTTGGCAATATCGAGCCTGAGGTGGAGATAAAGAACGTTGACCTGACTGTTCCGTCCTTTGAAGCAGACGGGGAAACATATAAGACCGCTCATAACAGTATCTATTATATGTATAACATGGCGGCTGTCTATACCGCCGCAAAGCTTTATAACTTTGATAAGGCTATCATGCACGATACCTTTGAGCATTTCGAGGTGAATAACGGCAGACTTGAACGCTTTGAGGTAGACGGCTCAAGCCTTCTTGTGAACCTTGCCAAAAACCCTGTTGGCGCAAATATGACCCTGCGTGTGATGAACGAGCAGGCAGGCTCAAAGGAACTGCTTTTTGTCCTTAACGATAACCTTGCAGACGGTCATGACGTTTCTTGGATATGGGATATAAACTTCTCTGTGTTCAATAATGTTGACAGAGTTGTGACTTCTGGTACAAGAGCATATGATATCGCCATAAGAATAAAATGCTCAGGCTATGACCCTGACAAGATATTCGTTTATCCTGATCTTGACGAAGCAACAGCGTCACTCTTCTCCACAAAGGGTGATAAGTTCGCCATAGCCAATTATACTGCTATCCAGCCGACAAGAGCCGCAATAAAAAGATATAAGAACCTGAAAGAAAACGGGGAGGAAAAGTAAAATGGAAAAGCTGAAAATTCTTCATATGTATCCTAATATGCTTGACCTCTACGGCGACAGCGGCAACGTTGAAGTGCTTTCTTACCGCTGTAAAATGCGTGGCATAGAGCTTGAAGTCTCAAAGCACCTTATCGGTGACAAGGAAACTGATTTCACCCAGTATGATATCATCTATCTTGGCGGTGGTGCTGACTTTGAACAGCAGATACTTGCAGATGACCTTGTTTCCTGCAAGGACAGTATCATGGAAGCTTATAAGGCAGGAACATTTTTCCTGATGATATGCGGCGGCTATCAGCTCATGGGTCAGTATTATAAAGACTCAAACGGCGAGAAAGTGCCTGGTTTGGGACTTTTTGATTACTACACCGTGGCTTCTACCGATAAAAGATGCAGATGTATCGGTAATATCGTTATAGAAGCTCAGCTTGACGGTGAGAAGTATAAGGTCATAGGCTTTGAAAACCATGGCGGTCAGACCACCAACGTCAAGTCACCCTTTGGAAAAGTTCTCTCAGGCAACGGCAACGAGTTTGAGAGCAGTACAGAGGGCTATATGGAAAAAAGCGTTATCGCAACCTATCTCCATGGTCCGCTTCTGTCAAAAAATCCAAAGGTCAGCGACTATGTTATTTCATACTGCATGAGCCGTAAGCTTGGCGAAAAGTATATCCCCGCACCTATAAACGATAAGCTTGAAGAGGATTGCCGCAAACAGCTTTTTGAGAGGCTTGGTGTGTAAGAATGTTTTCACTGTTCAAAAAGAAGCAGGCTCAGAGCGAGCCGCCTCTGAAAAAGAAAATAAAGGATATGAAGTGCAGAAAAATAAACTACGTTGACGAGGGCTTTGATACCCTCGCCACGGAAATGTCTGCCGACCCGAAAGCTATTCTCAGGCTCAAGCCTGTGAACTATTATGCCATAAAAAATAAATATATCATGGGAAAAGTTTATACGTCTGAGGATTATCAGGAGAATTATGTGCAGTTTTTCAGATATGAGTATGACCACGAGTGCGGAAAAACTGATATCTACCCCCTAAGTGCGGAGCTTATGTCAAAGGCTCTTGCGAAGGTGGGCATAATAATAGACCTGAAAGCCCTTGCCAAAGACCAGTGAGGAAACGAAAATGGCTTCAAAACTTGACGAATTTGATATGAAAGCCCCTGTGGCTGACCTGCTTTATCCCTCTGTGGAAAAGCACAACGCAATGAAAAAAAGAGCTGCCGCCCTTGAAAAGCTCCCCAGAGCCTTTGTTGACAATCTGGAGCTTGAAAAGGTGGCTGATTTTATCACGCCCCATTACCAGTATCGTGTAATGAGGCTTTTTTGTGAGGTTTGCGACGATGAGGAGGTAATAAACTACCGCCTTGATATCCTTGACGATTTCATAAGGCTGCCGTCATTGTCTGCGACAATACGTAAGGTCATAAACGTCATGGTGGAAAATGACAGAAAGAACATCTATAATCTTACTACTCCAGACAGCTTTTCACAGCTTGACGACGCCATAAGCGGCTTTGACGCTTACATACAGTGCATGGAGATAATGCACGATTTCTATGAAAAAATGAAAGATAAGATACGCTCAGAGGGCGTGAAAAAGCTCTTTGCGTTCTTTGAGGAGCATTACGGCGACAAGCATTATATATCCCTGAAAGGGGAGATAGCGGAGCTTAAAAAGGCTCTCTATGACCGTATCCGCAGTGTTACAGTGGCAATAAACCTCGATGAAAGGCTCGTTCCTGTTTCAGCAGGCATTATAGAGCTTTCAAAAGAGCGTTACGATATAAAACCGTCCCTTGTTGACAGGATACTTTACCATGGGGCAAAGTTCAACGATAAGGCTGTTGTGAAAAATCTCAGAAAAAAGTATAATGACAGCGAGGTGTCTGACGATAAGCTTATCAACACTGTGGATAAGACCCTTTTTGACGAGCTTAGCGATCTTACTGATACTTTTGTGAAAATGATAGACAAGGTGCTTGCTGAGTATCAGAAAGCAGGCATTGCCGATATGCGCTATATAGACTATCAGCTTGAATACTACATGGGCGCAGTGGCTGTGATAGAAGCCTGCGAAGATCAGGGGCTTAAAATGTGCCGTCCGAAAATTCTTCCTGCAGGTGAGAGAAAAGCCGTCATAAAGGATATCTTTGACCCTGTTTATTTCCGTGAAGCCAGAATATATAATCTTGACCACAAGGAGAAAAAATTCGTTGTCACAAACGATATCACCATGGGGGGTGACAGCGAGGGCTTTTATGTGCTTACGGGCGCAAACAATGGCGGAAAGACCACATTTCTCCGTGCGGTCGGTCTGTGTCAGATAATGGCGCAGACAGGGCTTTATGTGCCTGCTTCATACTGTGAAATATCCCTTTTGGACTATATCTACACTCAGTTCCCGCAGGAAGAAAAAACAGGCATCGACACAAGCCGTTTCACCACAGAGATAAAAGAGTTCCGTGAAATAAGCGACACTATCACAGCAAACAGCCTGCTTCTTATGAACGAGTCTATCCAAAGCACAACCCCAAGGGAGTGCGTTGAGGTCGCCTGCGAGCTTTTGAGGATATTCTGCAAAATGGGCGTAAGAGGAGTTTTTGCAACACATCTTGTGGATATCGCATACAAGACCGTGGAGCTTAATAAAGACAACACGCTCAGAACAAAGCTTGCAAGCATTGTCGCCGACGCAGATGATGAAACTGGAGAGCGAAAGTATAAGATAGTCCGTGGAATGCCCCGTGACAACAGCTTCGCTCAGACTATCCTTAAACAATACGGTATAGATATGGAAACGATAGAAAAGCGTATAAGAGAGAATAAAGCCTGACTATTACAAAATTGTAACCATACTTGAAAATTTCTTTGATGTGTGATATACTGAAACATACAACTATGAAGACAGGAGATAAAAACATGAAAAAGATACATAGAACATTGAGCCTTTTTACAGTCGCTGCAATGTGCACCGCACTTCTCTGCTCATGCGGAAAGGTGCCTGACAGTTCACAGACCGACAGCAGCTCAAAGGCAGCCACAACTACAACAGCCGATACAACGGCTGATACAACCACCACAGGTGAGGCGAGCAGTACAGCTTCTGCCACTTCTGCACCTGACAGCAGTGTTTCAGACAGCTCATCAGCGGTAACGGACGATACAAAGACGAACGGTATCACACCTGCTATGTGGAAAGTGACTTCACCTGAGGGCAACACAATGGTGATGCTCGGCTCTTTCCATGCACTGAAAGACGAGTGCTATCCGCTGCCTGAGGCAGTAACGAATGCGTACAACAATGCTGATATACTTGCGGTGGAGTGCGATATAACCTCCACAAGCGAGGACGGCGAGTATATGAAAAATCTTATGAAGCAAATGCTTTATAATGATAACACAAAGCTCAGCCAGCATATTTCCGAGGAAGCATATTCAGCCCTGCAAACATATCTCGGCTATTGGGGCATGGATATCTCAGCTTTGGAGGTCTATAGACCGTGGGCAATATCCAGTACCCTCGATACACTGCTTATTCAGGATGCCGACTTTGATTCGGAAAAGGGTCTTGATAACTACCTTCTTACCACCGCCCACGCAGACGGCAAGGAGATATATGAAGTTGAGTCGGTGGATTTTCAGATGAATCTGCTCATAAACTTCTCTGACGATATCTATGACCTTATGTTCAGAAGCTACGAGGGTGAAACCAAGGAGAGCCAAAAGCAGGCTCTTGAAGACCTCTATACCGCATGGAAGTCGGGGGATATCGAAACCTTCCTTGAGGAAGATAACGAGGAGGAGCTTGCAGGCTATACCGAGGAGGACAAAAAGATCGCCGAGGATTATAATAACCAAATGCTCTATGACAGAAACAAGAACATGGCAAAAGCTGCCGAGGATCTTATGTCTCAGGGCAAGAACGTGTTCTATGTTGTTGGTGCGGCGCACTATGCAGGCGAGGGAGGAATAATCGACCTGCTTGAAAAAGACGGCTACACAGCCGAGCGTGTGCAGTATTGATGGATCTATAGATTTGTATAGGGGAAAGGGGAAAAAAATAAATGCCACATTCATCAGGTGGAGGCTCTCACAGCGGAGGGTCACACAGCGGCTCAGGCTTTTCCAGCTCTTCATCAAGCTCGGGAGGGTCGAGTGCTAAACATATAAAGAACACAAGCTTTCCTGGGGCAAGAAGATACGTATACTATGAGAACTATCGTCCTGTCTATATCTATGCTGACTATGATATTCGCAAGGGGACCGCTTCGGGAAAGGTGTGGAGCATAATAGGCAGTGCTGTCAGCCTGCTCTTTGGTATCATGCTTATTGCCTTGTGCTATGATAAGCCGCAAAAAATGGATACAAGTCCATCTTATCACTGCGAGATAAAGGATACGGCAGGGGTCATTGATGATATGGACAAGGTGCAGGATGCAATAGTTGATTTCTATGACGTAACCGGTATACCTGTGGAGATAATGACGGTGAACAACGAGGATTGGCAGGGAGGATATTCAGAGCTAGAGTACTTTGCCTATGATATGTATGTGACGGAATTTGACGACGAGGAGCATTGGCTCGTGGTCTATTCTGAGCCTGCATCTCCCGACCCTGATTTTAACGATTGGTACTGGGAGGGTATGCAGGGCGATGATACCGACAATATCATAACTGTAGATGTAGCAGACGATTTCAAAGATCTTATGCAGAAATATCTTACCGCTAACAGCCGTTATGATGTCAGCTCTGCTATAGCAGCGGCTTTTGATGAAACTACGCCAAACGTTATGGATGGTCATGTAGAGTGGCTGTTCGTGATATGGGGACTTCTCTTGTCAGGTATCGGGGCTTATGAGATATATCAGACGCTTATCACGAACAAAAAGGCTTACCGAAGCGCAGTGAAATGTGCAAATGATGCAAAAGAGGACACCTGCGAATACTGTGGAAATGTCTATGTTATCGGCACTTGTCATGAGTGCCCACACTGCGGAGCGCCGCTCAGACCACATAACGTGGAAACAGAACAGCCTGTCGCAGATGCTGCAAAAAAATAAGAAAGGGGTAAATAATAAATGCCACATTCATCGGGAGGCGGCTCTCACGGAGGAGGATCACACGGAGGCTCGCATCACAGCAGCCATTCACACGGAGGCTCAGGAAGAAGCTCACGCCACGTAAGAAGCACCTATTTTCCGGACGCAAGAAGATATGTATATTATGATCATCACAGACCTGTCTATGTCTATGCAGATTATGACATAACCGAAAAAAGAAGTCCTTTGAGATTTCTTATGCTGCTTTTCTATCTGCCGTTTATTTTATTCACATTTTCTATGTTTGCCGAGGCTTATCATCACCCTCATAAGCTTCCCCAAAACTATGATTATAAAATAGTTGTGGAGGATAAAGCCAACGTCCTTGGCAACACCGCAGAGCTTAGGAACTCGCTGGTGGCATTTTATAACCGCACCGGTATCTCACCTGCGGTCATAACAGTGGAAAATTCCGATTGGCAGGGGAATTATTCAGATCTTGAAAACTATGCCTATGACCTCTATGTGAACCACTTTGCGGACGAGAGCCATTGGCTTATAGTTTACTCTACCCCTGACGGCTATTCTTCCTCTGACGGCTTTGAGGATTGGTATTGGGAGGGTATGCAGGGCAATGATACAGATGATGTTCTGACAGAATCAGTAACGAACAGCTTCAATGACGAGCTGCAGAAAAATCTCACAGCGAGAACACGCTATACAGTGTCCTCGGCTATCAGCACATCATTTGACGACCTGACGCCTACCGTAATGAAGAGTAAAGTGAATTGGGCTATGCTATTTACTTCGATCGCCATTCTGGCATTTGTGTGTCTGCACGCCTGCCTTATGATAGGCATAAATCCAAAGGCGAGAAAATATGCCAAAGCAAAGCCGTGTTCTGACGCAGCTCAGGAAAAAGCCTGCGAATATTGCGGCTATACCTATGTCGTAGACACCTGTACAGAATGTCCGCATTGCGGAGCGCCTATCCCACCAGAGGATCAGCCTGGGGCACGATTTACTTGATAAAAAAATCACCGCCTGAGAAGCTATTTCTCTCAGGCGGTTTTGTTTGTCATTTTTAGCCGTACATCTCTGTCTGCTCAGCATAGCTGTAGATTATCTCGGAGTCAGGGTCAATGGCAACTCCCTTTGCGTGGAAAAGCTCTGTTATGGTAACGAACTCGTAGCCCTGTTCTTTGAGCGCAGGGATTATCTTATCAAGGGCTTCAACTGTCTGAACGTTTCCGTTCATATCGTGAAGCAGGATAATGCCGCCGTCCCTAGCCTGTGCAAGCACCTTTTCAACACGTTCCTCAACGCCTATGGCATTGTTATAGTCCTCTGCGCCGTATCCGCATATAAACGGCATATCTATAACGTCAAACATTGTCTGGTTCACCGCAATATATGGCGGACGGAAAAACTGTGGACGTTCGCCAACAGCCTTTTTCACCTTGTCAGAGGTAAAGTTTATCTCCGCCTTTATTTCCTCTGCGGTCATTTTTGTCATGTCAGGGTGGCTCTGAGAGTGGTTTTCAATGTCACAGCCCATGTTGTAAGCACGCTTCATGACCTCTGCACTCTCGTCTGTGATGTTGTTTCCGATAACGAAAAACGAAGCCACAATGCCGTGTTCTTCAAGCTTGTCAAGAACAAGGGGAGTTGTGTCAGTGTTAGGGCCGTCATCAAAAGTGAGGGCTATCACTTTTCCGTAGTCAGACTTGTCACGAAGCTGTCTGCGCTTATTCTGTGAACTGCTGTCCTCAGCCTTTGAGCTTTCTTTTTCCAGACTGCTGTTTTCGCCAGTCCCACAGCCCACTCCCATAGCAAGGCTGAAAGCCACAGCACCCATAAGAATAGTCTTAAGCACCTTTTTCATAAGATTTTCTCCTTCATATTTATTATCTCTATGATAGCATATTTCCACTTGATTTTCAATAGAATTTGATGATAAAGCAACAAAAAACGGGCGGTCAAAAACCGCCCGTCAAATGTCTTTTATTTTTCAGAATGTTTCTTGTCCTTGAAGAATTTTCTGTATATTGCCACTGTTATAACAGCATAAATCGTTCCCGTTAGAACGCCTGCGATAACGTCGAATGGATAGTGTACACCAACATACAGCCGTGAGAACGCAATGAGTGTTGCCACTATAAGTGCAGGCACGCCATATTTTTTCGGCATCTCCATGAACATTACCACCGCCACTGCAAAGGAAGCTCCCGAATGTCCAGACGGGAACGAGTAGTCCGATTGTGCCCCTATTATCCTGTTAAGCCCCTCGACCACCTCGTAAGGTCTTGTTCTGGCAATAATGTTTTTGAGAATGATGTTGTTTATAAGAAAAGTCACCGCAAGGGAGCATGAGCACACGATGCCTGTTGTTCTAGTCTTTTTCAGTATGAGAAGTAAAACGCATATGCCTATCCATAACGCACCTCCGTTTGCAAGATATGTTATGAACTTCATTATGGGGTCGAGCCACCCTGCACGCAGGTTGTCCTGTATCCATAACAGTATGTCGCCGTCTAGTTTAAGTAAGGTGTCTAACATTTATCCTCCTGCCATTTATGTAAATCTATCCCTTGAATATATTTACATCAAAACTGACAAGCCCGTCAAAAAACGAGCCTGTCCTTTGTGTATTAATGCTTTAGTTCATATTTTCGCAAATTAATATTATGATAAGTTCATTTTCATGTATAAAAAGCTTAAAATCATGTGTGATACCATTAACAAATTCAATTTGCATAGAAATTTGATTTCCAATTACAGCTTAACAGGCTCTATCTTCCAGATGTTTTCAGCATAGTCCTTGATAGTTCTGTCAGAAGAGAACTTGCCGGCATTTGCAATGTTCAGCCAGCACTTCTTAGCGAATGCAAGCTTGTCCTTGTAGTCTGCGTTGACCTTGAGCTTTGCCTGAACATAGCTTTCAAGGTCGCCAAGAACATAGTAGTGGTCAGGAATGTGCCAGCTTGCACCGTCAGTGAGCGCCTTGTAAAGCTCCTTAAAGCTGCCCTCCTCGTTGGACGGAACGCCGCCGTCTGAAAGACTGCCGTCAATAAGCTTGTCAAGAACACGCTTTATCTTGTCGTTTGAGAAAAGTATCTCCCTAGGGTCATACTTTGGCATTATCTCAGCCAGCTCCTCTACTCTTGCACCGAAGATGTAGTTGTTCTCCTCGCCTGCCTCCTGAACTATCTCAACGTTAGCTCCGTCATAAGTTCCCAGTGTGACCGCTCCGTTGAGCATAAGCTTCATGTTGCCTGTACCGCTCGCCTCAGTGCCTGCCGTAGATATCTGCTCGGAAACATCAGCCGCAGTAACAAGCTTTTCCGCATAGGAAACGTTGTAATTCTGTACGAATACTACCTTGATAAGGTCTTTTGTGTCAGGGTCAGCGTTCACAAGCTTGCTTATCTCGCCAATAAGCTTGATGATAGCCTTTGCTCTGCGATATCCCGGTGCAGACTTAGCACCGAAAATAAATGTTGTCGGTGTGAAGTCCTTTATAGAGCCGTCCTTGATGCCATAGTAAATGTAAAGTATAGACAAAGCGTTAAGGAACTGCCTCTTGTATTCGTGCAGACGCTTGATCTGAATGTCAAAAATAGTGTTCGGGTCGATGTCAACACCGTCATGCTCCTTTACAAAAGCGGCAAGGCGGTTCTTCTGAGCCTCCTTAACAGCCATGAACTCGTTAAGAACAGCTTCATCATCAGCATATTTTTCAAGCTTTTTAAGCTCGTCCAAGTTCTTCACCCAGTCCGCATTGCCTAAAAGCTTTGTGATAAGTGCTGAAAGCTCAGGGTTGCAAAGTGCAAGCCAACGTCTTTGTGTGATACCATTGGTCTTGTTCTGAAATCTCTCAGGATAAAGCTCATACCAATCCTTAAGAGCGTCCTTTTTCAGTATCTCAGTGTGGATAGCCGCAACACCATTTATATAGCTTGAAACATAGATAGCCATAAACGCCATTTTTACCATGCCGTCGCCAACAGGGGAGAGCTTTGAAATATATTCTCTGTCCTTTTTGAGAGCGTACATATCCTTTATAAAACGCTCGTTTATCATAAGGATATATGTGTAGACCTCAGGCACTACCTTTTCCACAAGTCTGCAATCCCACTTTTCAAGAGCCTCAGCCATGATAGTGTGGTTTGTGTAGTTAAAGACCTTGTGAGCGATCTCAAAAGCCTTGTCAAAGTCATAGCTATGCTCAGCACAAAGCTGTCTTATAAGCTCAGGCACAGCGATAACAGGGTGAGTGTCGTTAAGCTGGATAGTAATATAGTCGCCAAGGTTGTCAAGAGTGCCGAACTTAGCCAAATGCTTTTTGAGAATATCCGTCACAGAAGCGGAGGAGAAGAAATATTCTTGCTTAAGTCTGAGTATCTTGCCCTCTTCACAGTTATCGTTAGGGTAAAGCACCTTTGAGATGTTCTCAGCGTCATTTTTAGCCTTTACAGCACCGTCATAATTACCGCAGTCAAACTGAGCGAAGTCAAAATCCTCCACGCTCTCAGCCTGCCAAAGTCTGAGTGTGCCAACGTTCTTAGTGCCAAAGCCGATAACAGGCATATCATAAGGCACAGCATAAACAGTCTGGTCGCCGTATTTAACGACTACCTTGTCATTTTCGCATCTCTTAGACCAAGGGTCGCCGTACTTAGTCCAGTTGTCAGCCTCTTCCTTTTGGAAGCCGTCAACTATCTTCTGCTTGAAAAGACCGTACTTGTATCTTATTCCGTAGCCGTCCAAAGGCAGGTCATGAGCGGCGGCGGAATCGAGGAAGCAAGCGGCAAGTCTGCCAAGACCACCGTTGCCGAGGGCAGCGTCCTCTATTTCTTCAAGGTCATTAAGACTTCTGCCGTGAGCCTTCAAAAGCTCGTCCACCTCGTCAGTGATACCAAGGCAAAGGAGATTGTTATAAACGGCTCTGCCCATAAGGAACTCCATAGAGAGATAGCAGGCCCTGCGGCTGTCAAGGTGAGCCTTTCTGCTGTTCTCCCAATCGCTGTCAATAAGTTCCATAACAGTAGCCGACAGGCTTTCGTGGAGTTGCCAAGGCAGAGCTTTTTCAACGCTCGTGCCAAACTTCTTTTTCAGGTCTTTACTAAGTTCGCTGTAAAACAGTTCTTTGTTCATTGGTTTTTTTATCCTTTCTGGTGTTTTATGTATTCTATTGCATTTTGTACTTTGTGATTATCCGCATAACGTATGGTAGGGGCGAACATTGTTTGCCCGTCGAAGAAACAAACCCACGGCAACAACATTATGGGATAGAACTAAAACCTACCCTATCACACCTGTAGGGAACGACGCCCTCGGCGTCCCGCACCCCTCGCCGTTTCGACTGCAATCTCATTTGTGTTATCCGCACAATGTTGCTCTGCACAAATTCTGGATAATTTAAACCTTGTCACTTCGAGTGGGACGTCGCATTTCTGTGAAACAGAAATTGAGCCGTTTCCCTACAATGTTTTGGTCAATTTTCTTCTGCCGCAAAATAGCTGTCGCTCTTTGCGGATCTACGTTGCGCTAAGGGATAGAAAAGCGGTGCAGATTTAAT
>ENA-UAMT01000847-UAMT01000847.1-human-gut-metagenome-genome-assembly--contig:-NODE-847-length-12429-cov-5.392193_pt1 | contig 12429 bp, 7 predicted proteins | sample MGYA00243286_ERZ654505 | MGnify/ENA primary metagenome ERZ654505 (study PRJEB26926, sample SAMN06164656) | human gut metagenome | biome: ENVO:00009003; feature: ENVO:2100002; material: ENVO:00002003...
GAGATTAGCGAGTGTCTCGTGGGCTCGGAGATGTGTATAAGAGACAGCATATATTTTAATATTAAAAGAGCTGTCTTAAAGACAGCCCTTTTAAATTAGCGAACTTTTTTCCAGTCACGTTTATTACGTTCAGTGATAATATCACCAATTTGATAAGCAAGTTTCTTAATATCTTGCTCACTATTGATTTTATCAACATTGATTGTAATATTGCACTCGCTATTCATACTTGTATTATTTGAAGATGATGGTAGAATAGGAGTGATAGGTTTCGCCATTCTAGCATTAAATTCATTCAGAGTAGCAACTGTAGGTTTCAGTTGATCTGTGAATTCTTTTGTCAGAACAGTTTCGCCCGGATTTGCACCGATCAGCATAGAATCTCCACGCGGTATTAAAGCGTCCCCGCCGATTATATCAAGTATGCTGGCAGGAATACCTTTCCGTACAACACCACCTTTAGAGAATCCGTAGGATTTATATGCCTTCAGGATTTTATTTTTCAGAGTAGATCCCCAAGAATCATAGTTCTTAACACCCGGAGTATTGATCTGAAGAATATCTGCAAGCTGTTGCATTTCTTTTGGTCCGACTTTCTTACCTTTAGCATTAAAATATCCTATTAAAGGACTCACTCCGGCAGGAACGTCTGTTGCACCATCTGGACGATTACTCAGAGAATTTGTCCAATCTTTCAGATATGCTTTCTTAAATCCCTCAACTGCGGTATATGATTGATCGCTATGGTTTGCGCCATTTTTATAAGCATATTCCATAGCATCTCTCAGATTATTACCTGAAGTATCTTTAATGCCAGCTTTATCTGCATAATCCTTGATCTTCTCATAATGAGAATCCGGCATTACATGAACGGTACAAGTAGCTTTAGCAAGACCACCACCGCCAATAGCAGTAATGATACATTTTCTTGTTTTAGACTCATCACGCGCCATTAAACCGTTCTTATTAAGACCTGAAGACACACCACGAACTGTACCATCAGAAGAAACTTTCGCAATAGATTCATCAGAACTTTTCCACTCAATATCAGAGTGTTCCGGTTTCTTTGGTGACCATGTTGCTTTAAGCTGTTTCTTGATATGACTGTATGTCAGATAAATATCTGTATCACTCAGCTTCAGAGTGTAATCAGTATTAGGTTTAATATTTGTACTTCCAGCAGTCTGAGAAGATCCTGCATTATTCATTGCATTATTAAAGGCATTGTTACCGGCAGTTGAACCACCATAAGGCTTACTGGTGTCAATTTTTGTAACACCTTCCCATGCTTTTGTTGCATTTACAGCAGCAGTATTAAAGTCAGCTGCCTTTGTGATCATTTGACTATAAGTTTGAGAAACTTTCATGCCATACTGATCCATTACGTCGCCCAGATGTTTATAGGTGCTGTCGTAATTTGCTTTTACATTAGAAAGCATGCTGCCAATAATAGCTTCTTGGAAAGCTGCATTTTTCTTAACAGCATCAAGAGTATTGTCTAACGCCTTATTTGCCTCATCTGAAAAATTCTCATAGCCGGTATTTTTCATATCGACTTCATGCTGATGCATTGTATCGGCCATATCGTCTTCTGCATCTGCAAGTTCCGCACGTAATTTCTCAAGACGAGCTTTTGAGGCTGCATTTGATGTTCCTTCAAGTGCAGCAATCTGTGCCTTTAATGTATTGATATCCTTAGTTTTCTTCTTTAGAGTCTTATCATAATCATAATATTTCTCTTTAGCAGCAAGGGCATCTTTACGTTTTTCAATATTCTCCTGTAACAGATCGTTCTCTTTAGTAACCTGAGTAGTATACATATCAAGAAGGTTCTGTTTAAGATCGGCAAGAGTAGCAGACTCTTGTTGCAAACTCTTAAGCATTTCATCAGTTTTAGTCTTATAATATTCTGGACCAATTGCACCATTTTTATACATTTCGTCCAGCTTATTTAATCCCTCACGATAATTTGCTATTTTGTCCTTAGTAGCATCAATCTGTTCTTGAACCAATAAAATATTGGTTAAACCGTTTGTAGAGAAGGCTCCATCATCATTATAGAAACTCTCGGTATCGCCAAGTAATTTCTGAGCAGTCTGAAGTTCAGATACAAGATTTGAAAGTTTATTCTGCGCTTCATCAAGAGGTTTAAATCGAAAATCAATTTCTTCTTGAGCTAATTGCTGCATTGCTTCTTTAGATTGAATAATAGAAGTAGTAAGATTATCATATTCCTCAATCTTTTTCTGCATTTCTTCATTGCTCCAAGCTCCACCGTTAGCTTGATTTGCTGCAATTTCTTCTGCGAGAAGCTGTCTTTTCGCTTCATCAGCGCGAATAGTTTTATCATAAGTTTTCAAACGTTCTTCATAATCATTGGCTGAAAGCTGATAATTAATATCATCAGCATTCTTTTTATAACTAAGAGAAGCGTCCTGTTTATCACCAGCTCTTTCCCAACGATCAATTTGCCATTGCTTTAAGTTCTCTCTGGTTTCTTCAAGAGCAGCTTTAGCTTCTTGGATGTGTGTATCAGCCTCAACAATAGACGTGTTCAAATCAGTTAGATTTTTCTTCATTTCCTGATAAGCTTTATCTTTTTTGTTATGACCATTCACATTAAGATAATCTGTCATGCTTTGCTGAACTTTATCTCTTTCTTTTAACATCCAGTCTTTCTGATATTGAGCATAACTTACTTGTTTTTTAAGATCTTTCCAATATACCGAACCGACTTTTTGAGATTTTCCGCTCTTTATACGATTTTCAGCTTTAGCTGCATAATATTCCTCTTTAGCTTTACGCTTACTGATAATCAGATCATAGGAATCGTAAACATTATCAACTTTAGATTTAGCTAAATCAAGTTCCTGAGTTTTCTTATCTCTATATTTTTGAACGGCATCAAGATACTTGTCGTACCACTGTTTATATGCTTCTACGGCAGCTTTCTGATTTGCATCCAATGTTTCTATATTAATAGTGCCATCTTGAACTTTTTTCTTCAGAGCAGGAGTAAGATATTTGCTTACTTCGCCATTGTTTGCAACTTCTTCGGACTTCCTTTTATAAACAGAGATGCTTTCTTTAGCAGCCTTGATTTCTTTATCTGTATTTTCAAGAGCTTTATTATAATACTTTTGAGCTTTTGTATAATGACTATAATCACTTTCGGCAAGATCTGTATACCTAGAAGTTATACGATCAAGACGATCCATAGCAACTTCAACCCAATCCATAGAATTATCATTCAGCTTCTTGATTACATTTTGAAGAGCTTCGCTTACTTCATCAGCCGCGTCACTTGTATCATCACTATTGTTTGATACCGCATCTGTATTATCTTCGATTGCATGTTGAAGACCAGAATTACCGGAGTTACCAGAATTTCCAGATCCGGCAGGTTTAACAGTTGCAGCCCCGCCTTGGAAGTGGAATCCCGGAGTATTACCAGCAGCAGCATAAGCTTTCATAACGCCTGGAGAAGTAACAGTGCCACTTGCATAAGCTCTGGCATGTCCTTGAATAGCCCCGTGTTTAAGAAGAGCATCAGTTTGAGTAGTAGAGAATATAATGTCGCCCTTTTTCAGGTTCTCTATATGAGCACCGCCAGGAATTAAACTCCAAACACCATCACGAACAATTGATTCAGCGTGACCGTTGATACCCACTTCATTTACAAGAGCTTGCTGATCTTGTTTAATAGCAACATTTGTCCCACTTGCATGAGCTGGTGTGATGTTTAAAACATTGTAAGCGCTTCCTGTAGACTTAGCTTTGAACGTACCACTTGAGAGTTGAACTTCTTTACTCAAACCACCACTTGGTCCACCTGAATTTATCCAATTAACAGTTCCGGTAGCAGTGAATGAAGTCTGAACGGCAGAAATATCATTTCCCCAATGAACAGTACCATGAGAATAATGTTCGGTAGCAGCATAAACATCTACTAAACCTGTCTCATTAGACCATTTTACTTTTCCTTCGCTTTTTTTCTCTTCAGCAAGGTAAGCATCTACTTCGCTATGTTCTGGTTTGAAAGTTACAGTTCCTTGGCCTTGTTGTTCTTTTGTCAATGCTTGGAATTGAGTTTCGTCAATTTTAACCGATATAGCAGGTGTATCACCTGATAAAGATTCAAGACTTGAACGTAGTTCATCGATTTTAGCTTTACCATCTTCGGTATTGACATCTACGTCCAATTCAGCTTTTTGAGCCAACTCTTCATCATTAAGAGATAATAACTTATCAATATCACCGGTTTTATCTACTGCAATCTGAACATGCATTTGCATTTCACGTTGATCAATCATAGATTGAATTGCTTTATATTCAGATGAATCTACGTCAAAATTTACTTTAATATGCTCTAATTCACCAATTTGTGATTGTAGTTTATCTACAGATAATCCTTCTATACTACTATCCACATCAAATGAGAGTTTAATATCCCCATCTGCTTGCATCTGACGCAATGAAGCCATTCCGTCCTGAGTAGCTTGATCCAATTCATCCAGCCCGGTCATATCAACATTAGGATCAATATTAACAACACCTAAAGCTTCAAGAGCCGGTAGAAGAGCAGTTGCCTGTTCTTTTGTTAGTCCAAATTGATCTGAAAGTCCCTGAAGAGCATCTTCAACATTACGAATACCCTGATCTTCAGATTCATAAGCTCCATTGCCTAATTCAATCTGGTTTGCTTCATTCCATTGATCTTTATCCAATGAATTAACAGCATCAATAACGTTCTGTAATGCTTCACTTTTCTGTTCCTGAGCATCTTTAATTTTATTAACCAGTTCAACATCAGAATCAGAGTAATCTCCAGTATTACCACTTTCAATTCCTTCGTTGACATCCTGGAAGTGTTTGATCTGTGAGCCTTTAGCTTTCGCTTCATAACTCTGGATCATTTCATTATAAGCAGCCTCATCAACTTCAAATTCAGGTGTTAATTTAATGCCTGTCTTCTTAGCTTGTTCCTGAATTGATTCGATATATTTCTTGCCTAAATCAGAATCTTTATCAATACCATTATCTTTTATGTACTGATTCAATTCGTCAATAGAACCTTTGGCATCCTTGATATCCTGAATCTTACGATCAACAGTACCATCTTTGAAGTCAGATATAGCCTGAGTAATACCAGTTTTTTGTGCAATTAAATTGTCAATAACTGCTTGTTGATCGTCCAGAGCAGACTGATCTGCACCATTGGCTTTTAGTTTTCCCATTTTAATCTGAGCATCAATGAGTTTATCGTCAATCTCTTCAGATTTCAGGGCACCTTCTTCAAGAGAAGATACAAAATTATTTGTATCGCCATAATCTTTCAATCTACCAAACATAGATTCGAATGATTCAAGACTCATACCCATAGCATCTGCAGCTTCTTGAGTATCAGTGAAAGAGTACATCCATTGCTGATTTCCATCCTCAAGAGTTTTGTAAGTGGCCAATCCCTTAGCTTCAAGATCGCTTAAAAATCTCTTTGGACCGGAAGCATCATCAGTGTAATAATTTTTAAGTTTGTTGTAGTTCTCAATGAAATTATCAGCATCTTCAAAACCATTCTGAGAGAAATATTTTGCAGCTGCTTTAAACTGAGGAGTACCAACTAAGCCTTTATCATACAGATCTTTTGCGTTATCCAGATAACTCTTAGCTGTAGTATATTCATTGCCTTCAGTAGAAAGATTGTCGGCATTAACCATAGCTTGGAAATCAGAGAATTGTTTTGCCGCCTCCTGATACTGAGCAAAATACTGTGCCTGCAGATTTTTAAGATTTTCTAATCCTTGCTGAGTATAATCTTTATTACCTGCTGATAATTGATCCTGATAATCCTGAATCCGTTGTGCAAAATCAGAATTCATGAATTCATTTTGTTGTTCCAGATAATCCTTCATTCTTTCTGTGTTGATTTTCAAACCTTTTGCAGTGCGATCGAATACATTATCAACATGAGCATCTTTTAGATCACTGAATTGTGTTCTAAGACTATCCATAGTATCAGATGTAAGACCTGTTTCTGTCTGCATTTCGCTAATAGCTGATGTAAGAGCGGTAACAGTGTTCTGCATATCAGTTACTGGAAGATTAAATGCTGTTTTTGTCCAATCGGCCTGAGAAGCCTTCATGTTTTCAATAGACATCTGAGAAGCTTGAATCTGATCTTGCCACTGCTTAATTTGTTCGTTATCTTCATCAGAAAGAGGAGATAAGCCTTTGCTATTTTTCAAAGCATCGATATTATTCTGATATTCTTTAATCTGATTATTAAGATTCTCAATCTGTTTGTCACCATTTTCAATTAAATTGGTGTAATCTGAAGCAGTAGCTTTCATATTATAAGCAGATTTATTGTTTAGTCTTGTCTGCTGATTGGAAGCATCAGTTTGAAGACGAGTTAGTTCTTTTGAGAGATTATCCAGATTTTTAGCTGAAGTATCCAACTGAATCTGTACTTTAGTATCTTCAATTTTAGATTTCCAAGTGTCGAGATCAGCATTTGCCATTGATGGATCAAGTGACAATTTCATAATTGCTTGAACTGCAATTTCATCATTTCCATATTCTGACATTAACTGATTTACAAGATTTGGTGTTGTAACAGAGGCCATATGTTTGTCTGCTAAATTCTTTGTTAAATTACCAAGAATTGCAGACTTAGCATTGCTCATATCAAATCCGCTCAGATCCATAGTATCCATAATACTCTGAATATATTTATCAGCGGCAGCAAGCTGTTTCGGATCAGTTACATCTTTTACAGAATCTCTGATTTTACCGATAGCATCACTTGCTTTATCAAATGCTAAATTCTGTAATCCCTGTTGTAGATTATCAGTCTCTGTAGCAAGTTCCGGGAACTGCTGAATAAGATCAGTAATATCTGAATTCTGGAATGTACCGGATTTGATAGAATCCATTGAAGACTTGATATTTGACATATCTGTCTGGAAATTGTCTGTTATGGTATCAAGATCTGTTGCTGTATCTTCAGCAGAGTTCTTGAAGAGAGAAGAGAAGGTTTTTGATTCAGCTTCAATTTTTGCTTTTTCTTGTGATTTATTAAAATTGGAAGCAAGATCCATATAATTCCAATCAGAACCATCTAATCCTTGATCGCTATAATAATTCCAGAAATCTTCTATTTGCTTATCAGTTTTATCCTTAAAGAAATTATAAAGATTTCCTGATGGGCCAACAAAATTATCTCCTTCGTTTAAATCAGCGCTGATATCAAAAATATCTTTCAGATTTTCTTTTATACCTTCAAGATTTTTCTCATCTGGTCTAGCAATAGCCATAATGTTAGATGCAAGTGTATCAGCACTAATACCAGCATTATCTAAAGTTTCTTGTAATCCATCGATTTCTGAGATCTTGGCTTTAACAGCATCGGTACCACCAGATTTTCCAGCATTTACTAATTGATCTTCAACACCATCAAATTTTGCTTTGGCGAAAATATTGTTAATGCGATCTGTTTCTTCCTGAGCTGAATCTGTTACACGACCATATAATGAAAAAAGATCTTCTACAGATTTTGCAGTATCTTTTGTTTTAGGATTAATTAATGCACCTGTATCTTCATCAAATAGTCTATTATAATCATCAGATATTTCATCCATTGCGTCTGCAATTTCGCTCTGTTTCTTAGAAACACGATCATCCATTTGGTTCGCAATATTTTGCTGCTCGGTAAATCCTTCATCATCAGCACTCATTTGATCTAATTTTTGGTATGCAGCATCACGTTTTTTCTGTAATTCAGCTAACTCATTGACTTTTCTGGTAGTTTCTTCAACGATATCTTCTTGTTTAGCAACAACACTGTCACTATATTCATTTGCAACAGCTTGACTTGTTGTATATTTTTTATTCAGATTCATATCTGCGTCAATGGCCTGCTGTTGGGCTTTGGCATCAACAAGTTTTTTCTGTACAGAAACTTGTGTCCCAAGTAGAGAATTTTCTTTCGTTAGCTGAGAGAGTTCAGCATTTTCATCAGAAGTCCTATTCTGTGTAGCACGAAGCTCATGAATACGATCTTGATTAGTATCATACTGAGACTGCTTTGTACTAAGCTCTGTTTTTGCATTTTGATATGCTTGTGCCGACTCATCTGAGTGTTTTTTGGCTGTAGCTTTTGTAATAGTAAATTTATCATCTGCCCATTTCCATGCAGCTGTACCTGCTGCAATTCCGCCAACAACAGCTAATACAGGCCAAATTGATTTGAGAAATGTACCAAGACCTGCAAATGTAGATCCTACAGAGCTAAATTTAGAAGCATTTCCAACTTTACCCGATCCGTTTGCAGTATACCCAATTTTAGCAAGCATATCTTCCGTTAATGATTCTTCCGGAAATGCTTGTTTAAGAGCTTGATATGCTATACCAGAATCCAAAACTTTCCCGTATTTAGAAATCCAATTAACTCCAGCCGACATATTCCCTGCCGCTCTTAATGAATTGGATAAACTAGAAATACCTGTTGCAATATCTCCGCTAGTAGCAGCAGTATTTAATAGTTTGACAGCATTACTTACTTTTCCGATTTTACTTAATGACATGAGTTGTCTTTAATGTTATAATCAAACTATAAATGTATTGGAGGTAATATTATGGCTCTTATTAAATGTCCTGAATGCGGGGGCCAGGTGTCTGATAAGGCTCCGGCCTGTATTCACTGTGGTTATCCGTTACAGGAAATTGTCTCAAAAAGTACATGTATAATCAATTACGCAGAACAAGATGTTACTGACATTAAAAAATATATTCTGTCTTTATCACCAGAAGATCAGCAATATTTCGCCCAATTTCTTCAATTACAATATGGATCATCTAAAACGCGTCCACCTATCAGTAGTGCGCAATATGCAGAGTTTCATGAAAAAATGGGAGAATGGGCCAATACATATAAACTGACAAACGAATTTGCCGCAAAGATGATTCTTGATTGTATGGCGCATAATTTTGAAAAGTTTACTTTTGAACAAGTACGTTATGTTCAACCCAAATCAAATTCCAATGTCGTCCGTTGTCCACGTTGTGGTTCTACATCTGTTACAACAGAAGAACAAGGTTACGGACTCTTTGGCTGGATTGGTGCATCTCAAAAGAAAAATCTCTGCCAGAAGTGCGGTCACAAATGGTGGCCAGGAAGATGAGGAAATACTATGAATATGCATAATATTGTAAATGGATTTTATGAAAATGTAGAAGAACGTAGACTTCATATGAAACAAGAATTATCTGCTGATATTCAGAATGAAAATACTGCTCCTGTAATCGCTCAAAAACTATATGAGGCATTATGTTCTTATCAAGAATCGTTACCAGACGAAGATGATATGGTTCTTGCAGTAGCTCATTTTGGAGAAACAGTTAATATAATTGTCAACAAAGTCGGCTACATTGGGTACAACCTAATCGTGTTTTACGGAGAGGACAGTTACGGCAAACCGCAGAAACTGATACAACATATAAATCAGTTGGATTTTCTCTTAAGCGCGCAGCCAAAGGAGATTCCAGAAGCCCCAAGACGGCAAATTGGTTTTCAAACTGAATCTGAGACGGAATAATAATGTTATTATTTTTTGTTAAGCTAATCATATAAACACCTACTTTCTGGGGTTTGTTATGAACCTACGTTCTGTCTTTACAATAAACGACAATTTGGTATAATTTTCTATGTGAAGAGGCCATGTACGCACCATGGCCTTGTGCGTCTTCACACCGAAACACTATAAACCTTTGCTTTTTAAAGGAAAGTGGTTGTTATGTATCAGTAGCAGAAGTTTGTTTTATTCGTTTATTTCATACTTATACATAAAAGCCTTCTTCTTAATGTCGGAAGGAGGTGAAAAAATGACTAAGAGTAAGAAAAAACGAAGTAAGCTTGTAAAGAAGTTTCAGTCTCGTACTATTGATTTGTTTCTGCCTGTATTTATTATAGGAATGATTCTTTTAAAGAATCCAACCCATATGGACTTGAAACTTACAATTGATACCATCCAAATTGAGATTGAAAGCGACTTTGCAAGCGACGCACCGGTCAGCTAGACGTCAGAGTGACAATTTTTTATATTGACCGGGAATCAAAGGGCAAAACCTTTGATGATTTTTAGGGCACCAGTTCGCGCGAGGTGCCTTTTCTGCTATATAAATAAAAACTGACGTTCTGTCTTTACAACAATAAAGTCTAGTGATATATTTACTAATTGTAGGATAGCCGAGAGTGTGCCTCGGCTTTGCACACACCTACAATCATAAATATCAAAATCGGATGTTCTGTCCGAAATCAAAATCCACTTATATTTACTTTAGCCATATGGCAGAAGGGAGGTGGAACATGAAGAAAGAAGAACATCAATTTAAGCTTGCAAAGATAGCAATTAAAAAAATCATTAGGGTTTTAGCATTACTTGCAGCTTTATGGATGGTGTTACAGCACAATCCAATCAAACTCGTGACATCAATAAACCTAGAAGAACAACGTATTGATTTTAATTGCGAGTTTGCAAGCGAGACACCGGAGAAGTAGAAATACAACTCTGGTAGTGTGGGGTGAAACCCACACAATTAAAGTTTTAAAGGTTAAATTTCAATAATTTAAAATTCAAAGCTTATCTTACAGACACTGCGCTTGATCACCGCGGTGTCTTTCTTTTATCAAATATAATTTCTCTCTTTCGCATAAAGCGATTCGGTAGAAGAGAAGTGCCGCTCATGGAACATTCATTAAAAGTATATAAAATATACTCCGAGGAAGGGTGCTCTCTCTACTCCTCCTGATTATTTATATGTTTCCCTCGTCATTACTTACGTAATTGTTACTAACGTTTCACATATGACTAAATCGTTAATCAGGTTGGCACGTGCGTTGTCACGAGCTTTCGCCCATTTCACTATGCAATCAGCATAGAATAGTGAGTTCGACGTATTAATCCTCTATTTATTTATAGTCGCTATTCTCCACACATTGATATAAATCTCTATGTAGATAGGCTCATCGTTAAAAATCGGAAAATAACTTGTAACCCTTAGATTTTTGGGTCAACCTACGACTGTTGCAAGACCTCCACCACTCAGGAATTTTAATCCTGCCATTGTTGCATTTTTTACTGTCATTGCTGCAAATACAGCAGTAAGTAATGCTGGTATTGGTCCAAGTGTTTTTTCAAGTGACGTAAATCCTTCTGTTAAACTATGTACAAATTCAAGAACACCATTTACACTACCTGAATTATAGAAATTAACCCAGAAATCCTGCATCTGTGTTTTGATTGCTTGTAGTTTACCAGCAGTTGATTCCATGTATTTTTCCTGGTTAGCTTCAGCATTACCATTTGCGGTTGTTGCTTCCTCTGCCAGTGACATGGAGTCTGTGAATGCATCAAGCATAGACTTAAACTTTGAAGTTTCTGTTTCATTTAACGAATTCGCAACATTCGTTTTGTGTTAATATATTATGCTGCTATATAATCAGCAAATTTATTGTTTTTAAAATCAATTACAAATTGCTCCCATTGATCTTTGGTTGCAATATCACCATATATACTATGAAATAAATTATGAATATCTTGCCTTACACATACGCCAAGATACTTATTTTGTTTCTCATTAAATTTAGTCACGATTATTTCTAATTCTTTGGATGCATATTCGTCTAAATTTTTATTTTCCAAATTCAGTTCGTATAATATATCTGATATAATTTGGTTAACAGGATATATATGATGCACATCAAATTTTTCACTTCCTGTTAAGACACACTTATTATTGCATGCATTAATGCTATTTTTTCTCCATGTATAAGAACGCCTTCTTAAATAATCATTTAAACGATTATTGATTTCTCCAAATGGATCAGACCTAAACAATCCTAGTCTTTCTCTCTGATATTTTACATTTCTTTGAGATCGTTTTAATTTGTCAGCTAATTCTATATCGGACATAAATTTCCAATTATTTTTTATAAAATCTTTTTCATCATCGGTCCACATGCAATTTAAAGAATAGTACGATTTCAAATTTAACTGAGATGCTTTCATTTGAATACAATCTTTTGTTTTATGACGCGGTAATAATTTCATGATTTCTATCATTGGGATCAGTGAATAATTTTTCTTTAGAATATTTATTTCTTCTTCAGTCCATGAATCATCATTTCTATATCCTAATTTAAATGCTTTTTGCTTTACCTGAGAAGAAGATTTTCGATTGCCAATTAAATCAGATATTTCCTCAAAAGTTTTACTATACATGTTCTCTTTAACAATTAATTCATCTTCTTTTCTCCAAAAATAAAAATCAGCTGAAAATCCACGCTTCTTTGCCATATCATAAACATTTTGTTTATTCATAAACTGTCTCTTATACACATCTCCGAGCCCACGAGACACTCGCTAATCT
>ENA-UAMT01000856-UAMT01000856.1-human-gut-metagenome-genome-assembly--contig:-NODE-856-length-12308-cov-4.237248_pt1 | contig 12308 bp, 8 predicted proteins | sample MGYA00243286_ERZ654505 | MGnify/ENA primary metagenome ERZ654505 (study PRJEB26926, sample SAMN06164656) | human gut metagenome | biome: ENVO:00009003; feature: ENVO:2100002; material: ENVO:00002003...
ATCGTGATGACGATAAGGAAGAGCATCACGATGGGTACGGCGAGAATGGCGATGACGTTGCGACCGGTGGAATGAGGCGGCTTCATATGCGCTCCTCGAGACAAAGATCTGTTGAGGATAGGCAGAAATGGATATGTTCAGAGAACAATTCAAGTTTAATCTCATGGCGCGAGATGGTCGACCGTTAGCGTCGAAAACCATCACAAAGGTGCCTGTCCCCTTTGTGGTGGTGAGGAGCGCGCGGCTTCTTTTGGTAATAGTGTTAGCTGGCGGTATCATTAGTGCAGGTGGCGAAGGTTTGCATTGTGGGGTGTTTTGCCGTGAGCCGTTTTGCCCGTATTGGATTGATTGTCTTGGCGCTTGCGATCGCTGCGGTTGGCGCGGGCGCTGTCGGTATGGCATTTCTACCTGCTGCGGTGACGGAGCCGGTGGTCAAGCCTGTGACTCAATCTGTCGAACTTCTGACCGGCGACGACAAGCCCGAGACCATTACCGTTGATTTTGATGAGCAGCCGGCTGTGCTGGGTATTAGCAATTATCCGCGTATTCAGCTTGGGGCCATGCGCTATACCACGGATGCAAGCCTGATCGATAGGGCGTCCGAGCTACTCAAGGGCAAAACATTTAAGCGTTGGTACGGATATGCGCCCTATCGGGCAAAAGCGAACGACATGGTTGGCGGATGCCACACTTCCATCGAGCTGGACACTGCAAACGGCGCAAAGTTATGTGATGTCTCGTACGATCCGGGCTACGAGGGCAATGAGGGTCCGGGCATCTACATCATGGACGGCGATGTCGCCTATGTCATGGAGGGCGACCAGACCGAGCTCAACGATTTTATGGGTCAGTGTATCCAAGATGCCTATAAACAGACCTGCTTGCCTGACCCGCAGACTGCACGCGATAGTGGGTCTGCCCGTACATGGCTGTTCGAGGATGAGATGCCCTGGACCGTCGAATCGGGAAGTACGGGTTCGGCGAAGGAGTAGAGACCTCGACCACCACAAAGGTGCCTGCCCTCTTTGTGGTGGTTTTCGGTCTGTCTCGATCTGTAACATCTAGAGCCATAAACAGCCGCTAGATGTTACAGATTGAGATAGTAAGGGGACGAGGCCGTAGCGGGTGAGCGCACCTGCTCCCTATCTTTCAATCACTCAGAAAATCTTATATATAGAGACTTAGATTTGTGTATAAGATCGCGCAAAGCTGGCAACAATACTTCTCGAACAACGTGAAGCCGCCCCGTAGGGCGGCCGCCCCAAGAGAGGTGATTCCATGAGAATCGATAAGCTAGCAATGACGTCGCGCGAGGCGTTGCAGACCGCCATGAGCACGGCTGCTGACGCGCAGGCCGGCGCGGTGGAGCCGATTCACCTGCTGTCTGCCCTGCTCGGTGCCGGCGAGCGCAATATCTCCGTGATCATTGAGCGCATCGGTGCCGACCCGGCTCAGCTTGCACGCTCCACACAGGATGCCATCGACCACGCGCCCAAGGTTTCGGGCGAGGGCCAGCAGATGGGCCTGTCCAACGAGCTCGTCCGTGTCATCGAGAAGGCCGAGAAAAAGGCCACCAAGATGGGTGACAGCTTTGTGGTGACCGAGCACCTGCTTATGGCGCTTGCCGAGGACAAGGGCGAGGCGGGCCGCGTGCTGCGCGATGCCAGCGTGACCAAGGAGCGCATCGAGCAGGTCTATGAGGAGCTGCGCGGCGATGACCGCGTGACGTCTGCCGAGGACAAGACTCAGTTTGAGGCACTAGAGCAGTACGGACGCAACATCTGCGACCTTGCCCGCGCCGGCAAGCTCGACCCTGTCATCGGTCGTACCGACGAGATTCGCCGTACCATCCAGGTCCTGTCCCGCCGCACCAAGAACAACCCCGTGCTCATTGGCGAGCCGGGCGTCGGCAAGACAGCCATCGTCGAAGGTATCGCCCAGCGTATCGTGGCCGGCGACGTGCCGAGCACCCTGCGCGACCGCGACCTTATCGAGCTCGACATGAGCGCGCTGGTCGCCGGCGCCAAATACCGCGGCGAGTTCGAGGACCGCTTGAAGGCCGCGCTCAAAGAAGTGCAAAAATCCGAGGGCAAGGTCATCCTGTTCATCGATGAGCTCCACACCATCGTGGGCGCGGGTGCCACCGAGGGCTCCATGGACGCCGGCAACATCCTCAAGCCTGCGCTCGCCCGTGGCGACCTGCATGCGATCGGCGCGACCACGCTCGACGAATACCGCAAGTACATCGAGAAGGACGCGGCGCTCGCCCGTCGTTTCCAGACCGTGATGGTCAGCGAGCCCACCGTCGAGGACACCATTTCGATCCTGCGTGGCTTGAAGGAGAAGTACGAGATCTTCCACGGCGTGCATATCACCGATAGCGCGCTCGTGGCAGCTGCCGACCTCTCCGATCGCTACATCGCCGACCGTTTCCTGCCCGACAAGGCCATCGACCTGGTCGATGAGGCGGCAAGCCGCCTGCGCATGGAGCTCGACAGCATGCCGGTCGAGATCGATGCCACCACGCGTCAGCTCACCCAGCTGCAGATCGAGGAGCAGGCACTCATGAAGGAGACCGATGACGCTTCCAAGGAGCGTCTGGAGGCCTTGCGCCAGGAGATTGCCGAGGTTCAGGAAAAGCTCAACGTGCAAAAGGCCGGCTGGCTCAACCAGAAGAACGCCATCGACCACGTGCAGGAGCTCAAGGGCCAGCTCGATGAGGCCAAGAGCGAAGAGGAGCGCGCGACGCGCAATGGCGACCTGGGCCGTGCGTCCGAGCTGCGCTACTCCGTGATCCCGGGCTTGCAGCAGCAGATTCAGGATTCCGAGGCCGCGCTCGAGGCGCAAAAGCAGCAGGACGGCGAGGGCCTGAACGAGCAGGTGACCTCCGATGAGATCGCCGAGGTCGTGAGCGCTTGGACCGGTGTGCCCGTCTCCAAGATGATGCAGGGCGAGCTCGACAAGCTGAAGGGCCTGGAGGGCGAGCTGCATAAGCGCGTCATCGGTCAGGACGAGGCCGTCTCCGCTGTCGCCGCAGCCGTGCGCCGCAGCCGCGCGGGTCTCTCCGATCCGGACAAGCCCATCGGCAGCTTCTTCTTCCTGGGCCCCACCGGCGTGGGCAAGACCGAGCTCGCCAAGGCGCTGGCCGAGTGCCTGTTCGATGACGAGCGTGCGCTCGTGCGTATCGACATGTCCGAGTATATGGAGAAGTTCAGCGTCCAGCGTCTGATCGGTGCGCCTCCGGGATATGTGGGCTACGACGAGGGCGGCCAGCTCACCGAGGCCGTGCGCCGTCGTCCGTACTCCGTGATCTTGCTCGACGAGATGGAGAAGGCCCATCCGGATGTCTTTAACGTGCTGCTGCAGGTGCTTGACGACGGCCGTCTGACTGACGGTCAGGGTCGCCAGGTGTCCTTCAAGAACACGATCATCATCATGACGTCTAACGTGGGTTCCAAGGCCATCGCCGAGCTTTCCGGCAAGGACGAGGAGGAGATGCGCCATCAGGTCAACGCGGCCATGGCTCAGACCTTCCGCCCCGAGTTCCTCAACCGTATCGACGATATCGTGGTGTTCCATCCGCTCGGCATGGCGCAGATCGAGAAGATCGTCGACATCCAGCTCGCCGACGTCCGCGCGCGTCTGGCCAAGGAGCGCATGACGCTTGCCATCACCCCGGCGGCCAAGCAGATGCTCGCCGTGGGCGGCCTGGACCCGGTCTTTGGCGCCCGTCCGCTCAAGCGTCTGGTCCAGCGCGAGGTCGTGGATGCCATCGCCGCCGCTATCATCGACGGCACGGTGCGCGAGGGCGATCAGGTGACGGTCGATGTCGACAAGGACGGCGGCTTTACCGTCGTGTGCGACAATACGCCGGCGGCCACCTACGAGGTCCCCGACGCCGAGTAGATTTTGGGCCATGCCTTAAAATCTGCCTTTTGAGCCGAACGCCAAGGGCGGCGGATCCGATTGGGTCCGCCGCCCTTTTTCGTGCGACAATCGATGGTGTTGAACGTGAGCACATGGCAAGGAGCTATGCAGATGAAAGACGAGAACAAGACGAACGCACCGGTGGCTGAGGCGGCGCCCGCCGCACCGAAGACTCCGTCTAAACCGGCACCCAAGCCGCGCGACCCCTACATCCGTGCCGAGAACGAGGACGATGACGGCTACGATCCCTACAGCGATCGCCGCCCCGAGCGCGAGCCAATGTTCGAAGCCGACCCCTGGCGCTGAGTGCCACCAAAAAGGCCACCAAAAAGTTGCGGTGAAATAGGGACTGTTTTGCGGTTTGACCAGCAAAAACAATCCCTATTTCACCGCAACTGCGTTAGGGATTTTTCTACAGGGGGAGGGTAGTCAAAAAAGCCCCGTCCCAAATTGACTGCTCGGGGAGTCGCATTCGAGCTCGGTTGTCCTCTTGGCCACTCGACATCCTTCGGAGCAATAACGGTGATAAAACTTGCTTAAGTGTTAATCAAGCCACACACAATCTTGCTCTCTAATTAATCAAGAATCGCTATAATTTTGATTAGCTAGAGAGCAAGATTGGAGAATCATGGCATTCAACGACTTGATCGCCCAGAAAATAAAGGACTTTGAACAGCAGGGGGTTCCGCAGGTCTTTGAGCGAGACCTTGATCTAGGAAACCCACAGGAGCCAAAGCGCGACAACATCGTAAATGTGATTGTGGGGGCCCGCCGTTGTGGAAAGACGTATCGCCTGTATCAGGAGATGCGGCGGCTTCAGAGCCGGGGCGTCGAGCTTGACCGGATGCTTTACTTCAATTTTGAGGATGAGCGCTTGCGCCCGTATGAGCCATCGCTGCTGGCGGACGTGCTCGACACGTTCTATGCGCTGTATCCTGTTGCTCGAACCGAGGGCGCTTACATTTTCTTTGACGAGATCCAGGAAATTCCCGAATGGGGTGCGTTTCTGCGGCGTGTAGTCGATACGGAGAAAGCGACCGTCTATGTGACGGGATCTTCTTCCAAGATGCTGTCCTCAGAGCTTAAGAGCGAGTTCAGGGGTCGTTCTCTTATACGGGAGCTTTTTCCGTTGAGTTTTTCGGAATACGTTCGATATAAGACGGGGAACGTTTTCGAGCCAGATGCGACCTTTTCCCCAAGCGATGCAGCGCTGCTTCGACATCATCTGATCGGATATCTTGAACGAGGGGGATTCATCGCGACGCTTGAGCAGACGCCCGCAGACGCGATTCAGCTGCTACAGGAATATGCTTCGCGAACGGTCGCTATGGACGTCGTTGAACGTTACGACGTCAAGAACCCTCGCCTGGCATCTCTGTTCCTGACGCGGTGTATGGCATCTTCGGGACGAGAGCTGTCGGTGAACAAAGTGTACAACGAGTTCAAGAGCAGGCAGATACCCGTCAGTCGTAATTCGCTCAGCGACTTACTTGAGTATTATGAGGATGCCTACCTGCTGTTCTCCGTGCCGGAGTTCACGCGTTCACTGGCAAATAACATGCGGTCTGCGTCTAAGGTCTACGCTGTCGATCCTGCGATGTTTGGAGCATTCTCTCCCGCATCGGCATTGGACCAGGGCCAGAGGCTCGAGACCGCAGTGTTCAACGCGCTAAGAAGAAGGACTCCCGCGGTGAGGGTCGGATCGGTCTGCCGCCTGCTGATCAAAGAGAAGAGCAAAAACCATGAGGTGGACTTTGTGGCTGGGGACGCACTTCTCATGCGGGCTTATAGCCTGATTCAGGTGAGTGTGGATATGGCAAGTGAGAAAACGCGCGAGCGCGAAATTGCCGCGCTTGATGCCTCGATGGCCCAGTTCGATCTTGGCGAGTCGGCAATCGTTACCATGGATGAGCAGGCCGATATTCCATGCGAGCACGGTGTGGTACACGTTGTTCCCGCATGGAAGTGGCTCCTTGCCTAGCCATCTACGGATCTGTGGGGCCAGGACCTCCTGGCCCCTTCATCACGGTTAGGGAGCACCATGATGCGCCCGGCTAGTCCTGGGCTTTGATGCTCGGCAGGAGAATCTGGGCGAGGTAGTCGGTCTCGAGTTTGGTCGCGGCGTCGGCCTTGCCGTCTTTGCCGACCAGGTCGTTCTTAATCTGGCTGTACGTGTAGCGGTTGCCGGTCGTGAGCTCGACCAACTCGATCGCCTGATCCATGGGGTAGGTGGATACGGGGTCCTGCGTGCGCCCGTTGATGGTCTGTGCTACCACATACGGATAGACGGGGCCGCTCGCGTAGACGGTGTAGCCGTTGCCCAGGCTGGCCGTTCCCAAAACCGTATTGCCGTCGTCGGGCGTAAAGCTCTCGCCGTCGCGCACGGCGACAAGTGTCACGAGCGGCGTATTGGTATCGCCCGCCAGATAAATGCACAGCGTGTTGCCGTTTTGCCACGTCGCGACCTTGCCATACCACTCAACGGGAATATCGAGCTGATACAGGTCGGTTGCCTTATGCCGAGCGTCGGCGTCGCGGGCGGCCTGCGCCTCGCGTGCGCTCACGGCGCTGACAGCGGCGTCGCGGCGCGTGGTCGCTGCCTGCTGCAGCACCTTGGCGACCGCGGCGGAGCTCACCCCGCCCTCCTCGGCATACTTGGCGGCGGCATCAATTTGGTCATCGGTCACCGTATCGGACGCGGGCACCTTGAACTTAAAGCTGGCCTGGTCGCGCAGGTCCCGCCCATCACTCTTTACCGTAACCTGGGCCTTGGTTGTTGGGACGGTGTAGATGGTGCCGTCGGCCGCGATGGGGGAGGCAGCGATGGAGAGCGTGTAGTCGCCAGGCAGCAGCTTGATGCCGCGGCCATGCTCGTCCACGTAGAGCGTTTCGCTCACAGAAGAGCCATCAGAATCCTGACCGCTCACCTGCACGGGGATCTTAGAGCCGGTCGAACAGTCGAGCCCCGCGGCACGTACGCCGATTTGCACCGACATCATGGTATGCGCGTTCGCGGCAACAGCGGCGGCCTGCTCTTGCCGGTATCCGTTCCATGCGGCATATCCTGCGCCACCGGCGACCAACGCGATCGCCACGACGCCGGCAATCATCAAATTGCGACGCTTGGGAGACATCTTGCGACGGCGACCTTGGGCTTCGCGTGCCGAGGGAACGGACGGCAGGGGGATATCGCCCATGGCGATGGTCTCGTCGACAGCCGGCGCAGAACCCAGGCCGGGGAGCTCGCGCGTCAGCGAATCATCGGCCGGCAGGTCGCCGAGCAGCATGGTCGCCTCGCTTGTGTCGGATTCCGACTGCCCCTCGGCTTTGGCTTCGTCTGCGACCTCAACTTCGGCATCCTCGATGCGCGCTTTATCCTGGGCGCGCTCGATATTGCTTTCACCCTCATCGATTTTAATCGCGCCTTCGACTTCCTCGCCCGGCGCATGGTCCTGTGTGTCGTCGAACTCCTCCTCAAGCGCGATGTCTCCTACCGCGACTCGGTCAAGGCTCTCCAAGGCCTCGGCACACGCCTGTGCATCTTGGGCCGCATCCTCGCGGCCGCGTGTCTCGTCACTCATACATCCCCCAAGTTCGATATCGGCTCAACAATGTACCCAAAAACGGGGCCATATAGAGCTGCCATGCGATGGGAAATCCGTATTTTTAGGTACGTTATTTTCTGAACACACGCGCAACAGCAAAAAGCCCCCGGAAAGCGAACGAAACGCTTTCCGGGGGCTCTGTGAAGCATGGGGTTAAAACGCCTGACAAGCAGGCCTAGCCCCAGGCGCCCATGACGGCAAATACGTTACTCAGCGTGCGCGTAATCCACCTTGGCGCGGCGAGCGGTAGCCTTCTCCCAATCGCTGGTGCCCTCAAAGACATCCTGCTTGTAGGGGTTGCGGCCGAGCTTCTTGGCGCGGTAGGCGATGTAGATGATGGCGGCGATGTTGGCGATCAGCGCGACAATCGAGACCGCGGTGGCGGCGCCAGCGTCGAGCGTGGAGTGCGTCACAAAGATGGACTCCTCCTGGAAGTAGGGGAACACCTGGGCAAACATGCACCAAATGGCCAGCGTAAAGGCGCGGTTCTGGATCCAGCCGCCCTTGTTCCAGATAAAGGCCGCCACGGTGGGGGCCAGCAGCAGCGCAAAGCCGCAGAACCAGGAGTGGGTGGGCAGGCAGTTGTAGGTGTAGCAGAAGTTCCAGATATCGTAGGCGATGATGTAGACCCAGGTCATGTCGGGCCACAGCATATCGGTCTTGTCCTCGGAGGCGTAGACGCTCCACCAACCGGTCATGCAGAAGATGTTGATGATGCCCGCGATGCCGTTGAACACGTTGTTCCAGCCGGCCAGCTGCGTAGCACCTTCGGAGGTGACCCAAGTGGACTGGCCCAGGACAAAGAAGTGATAGGCGCTCTCGAAGTCGGACACGACGGCGATCAAGATGTTGATGGCGACGATCACAAACGGCCACGCGCGGAACCAATGCGCCTTGCCGATCTTGCCCCACTGATACTTAATGGCGATGAAGCCCCAGCAACCGGCCAGCGCAGCGTATACCTTGGCGTAGTGGAACCAGCTGTTCTGGTACACATGGGTGGGGTTGGTGAGCGCCCACTCGGCACCCTGCGAAACGCCCACGGCGATAGCGACGCAGTAGATGGTCATGGCCAGCGGAGCCACGCCAAAGATGATTGCCGCGCCCAGCTTGGTGCGGCGGCCGACCTCGTTGAGCACGATCAGGCCAATAAAGACCATGGCCCAGCCGGCCCAGTGGATAAGGGTATCGCTACCCCAAACATCGAACAGCATGCTGCTCTCCTTTCACACGCCCGCGGCCCCTCTTCTGATCGCGGGCAGTTTGGCCAAATGTCGTCAGTTCTGGGGCATGCGCTCCGGATACTTGGCGGTATAGCCCTCGATGTGGAGTGTCGAGGCGATGATTTCCTTGACCGTCTCGTCGGGCACATCGGGGTGCGTGCGGATATACATCAACAACCCCATGATGAGGGTGTAGAACGTTTCGTAGACATGGTCGATGCGCAGCTCGTGATGGGCGACAAAGTCCACCACGGTGGTGTCGCAGATGTACTGAGCCACGCGCTGAACCACGTTGTGCAGAAAGCCGCCGTAGAGTGCGCCGCTGTTGGAGGTCAGAGTGTGCGGCAGTTCGTGGCCGCTGGCGACCAGACGCTTAAAGAGCGGGGCGACGGTGTCGAGCGCGCCCTCGATATCGCCGACGGTGCGGCCGGCGTTCCACTGCTCGAGTTCGGAGATAAAGCCGTCGATCGTCTCGTCCATAACAGCGGTGACGGCGGCGTCCATGTCGGCAAAGTAGTGGTAGAACAATGAACGCGTGCAGCCGGCTCGTTTGGTCACGGCCGATACCGATAGGTGGGACACGCCCAACTCGGAGCTTACGGTGCGCACGGCATCGAGGATCTCGCGACGGCGTTCGTCGCCCGTCAAGCGCTTTGCCGCGCTATCGGATGCGGGGATGGCATCGACCACAGAGGTATCTGCTGCGTTGTTGCCCATGTTTTGCCGCCTTTCACCCTCTTTTGCCTGACCGTTCGCCTAACAGTCTTGAATAATGTTGACGGTTCGTCAATACTATTTTTGACACAATGTCAACAATGGCGGGTGAACGGCATGGGGGCATGCCCGGCCTGCAAAAAAAGAGGGGCGCTGCGGCCTTGTCGTGCTGCGGCAAGAGAAGGGACAACCATGATTCTCAACGGACCGGGAATTAGCTACACCGAGCCCGATATCGGTTCGGAGTTCGTGCCGCCGCTGCCGGAGCATCCGCGCGAGGCCATCGTCAAGCTGTGCGAGCACTGCACCAACCGTCTGCTGCATCGCGACGAGCTGCTGGGCTACGAGTACTGGTCGTTTGCCGAGGCCGCAACCGACGAGCAGGCCGAGGTGCTCTGCAAGATGAAGATGCGCCGTCCCTACACGCTGCCCGAGATGGTCAAGCTTGCCGGCATGTCCGAGGCCCAGATCGAAAAGATGCTCGACGACATGAGCTACACGGGTCTGCTCGAGTACAACTGGGAAAACCCCGAGCGCGCCAAGCAGTGGGTGCTACCCATGCTGGTGCCGGGTTCCGCCGAGTTCCTCAACATGCGCGTGAGCCAGCTCGAGGAGCATCCGGTCTATGCCAAGTTCTTTGAACAGGCATCCAAGGGCCCGCTGTCCAAGGCGACGCCGATGGTGCCGCCCGGAGGCGCCGGTATCGGCATGCACGTCATTCCCGTCGAGAAGGCCATCGACGCCGCGAGCACGTCGGTGCCGATTGAGCATATCGAGCATTGGCTCGACAAATACGATGGCAAATATGCCGCTAGCACCTGCAGTTGCCGCGCGAGCCGTCGCGTGATGGGAGAGGGCTGCGCCGACGACCCGGCCGATTGGTGCATCGCCGTGGGCGATATGGCCGACTACGTGGTCGAGACCGATCGTGGCCATTACGTGACGCGCGACGAGGTTTACGACATCTTGCGCCAGGCCGAGGACAACGGCTTTGTGCACCAGATCACCAATATCGATGGCGAGAACAAGATCTTCGCCATCTGCAACTGCAACGTCAACGTGTGCTATGCCCTGCGCACCTCGCAGCTGTTCAACACGCCCAACCTGTCGCGCTCGGCCTATGTCGCCAAGGTCGAGAAGGACAAGTGCGTGGCCTGCGGTCGCTGCGTTGAGGTATGTCCGGCCGGCGCCGCCAAGCTGGGCCAGAAGCTCTGCAGCAAGAAGGCGGGCGGACAGGTGCCCGAGTATCCGCGCCAGGAGCTGCCCGATGCCACCAAGTGGGACCACACCAAGTGGTCGCCCAACTACCGCAACGATAACCGTATCGAGACGCACGAGTCCGGCACCGCGCCTTGCAAGACGGCTTGCCCCGCCCACGTTGCCGTTCAGGGCTATTTGAAGCTTGCGGCTCAGGGTCGCTATGACGAGGCTCTGGCACTCATTAAGCGCGAGAACCCGCTGCCCGCTATCTGCGGCCGTGTGTGCAACCGCCGCTGTGAGGATGCCTGCACTCGCGGTCGCGTGGACGCCGCCGTGGCTATCGACGAGGTCAAGAAGTTCATCGCCCAGCGCGATCTGGATGCTGCGACCCGCTATGTCCCGCCCGTGGTGACGCCGACGCGCGCCGGCGGCTTCGACCAGAAGATCGCCATTATCGGTGCCGGTCCGGCCGGCCTGTCCTGCGCTTTCTACCTGGCCGAGAAGGGCTACAAGCCCGTCGTATTCGAGAAGAACGAGCGCCCGGGCGGCATGCTCACCTACGGCATTCCCAGCTTTAAGCTGCAGAAGGACGTCATCGAGGCCGAGGTTGAGATTATTCGTCTGATGGGTGCCGAGTTCCGCTATGGCGTGGAGGTCGGTCGCGATGTGACGCTCGACGAGCTGCGCGAGCAGGGCTTTAAGGCCTTTTATGTTGCCATTGGCTGCCAGGGCGGCCGCCTTGCCGGCATTCCGGGCGAGGATGCCGAGGATGTGACTGTGGCCGTCGACTTCTTGCGCGAGGTCAACAGCGGCAAGATCGACGCGCTGCCCGGCCGCACCATCGTGGTGGGCGGCGGCAACGTGGCGGTGGACGCGGTCCGCTGCGCCCGGCGCCTGGGGGCGGAGACCATTATGGTTTACCGCCGCACCATCGCCGAGGCCCCTGCCCGCCGGGATGAGATTGCCCACACCTACGAGGAGGACATTGAGATCAGGGAACTAACCAACCCGGTGTCTTGTTACAGCAAGGATGGGGTTCTCACCGGGGTCAAGTGTGAGAAGATGGTGCTGGGCGAACCCGACGAGTCCGGCCGCCGCCGCCCCGTGGGGACAGGCGAGTTCTTCGACGTGGACTGTGACAACCTGGTCATCGCCACCGGTACCTCGTACAGTGACGCCGTGGTGGATACCACCACCGGCATTGACAAGGACAAGTGGGGGGGCATTGCCACCGACGCATCCGGCAAGACCAGCCGGCCCGGCGTCTTCGCCGGTGGCGACGCGGTCACAGGCCCCCAGACGGTGGTCAAGGCCATGGGTGCCGGCAAGCAGGCTGCGGTCAGCATTGACGCGTACCTGTCCGGCCGATAAGCAAAGATATTTTACGGTTTTTTGTTCACGGGACCGGGGCAGCCGCCCCGGTCCCGCGTTGTTTTTGGAGGCGTCTATGATTCAAATTGTGCGGTCCATGGCCTCTGTGGCCCCTCTCTTTGCTGGCTGGCAGGAGACCATCATCTGCTCCTGCCTGCAGGGGGAGATGGGGGAAGTTTATGCCCCGGTGGGGGAGGCCCCCGTCTCGGCCCTGGCCACGTTGGGGGATTTTACCTTTCTGGCGGGGGAGCCCCGGGAGGAGTTGGTC
>ENA-UAMT01000862-UAMT01000862.1-human-gut-metagenome-genome-assembly--contig:-NODE-862-length-12262-cov-22.999590_pt1 | contig 12262 bp, 3 predicted proteins | sample MGYA00243286_ERZ654505 | MGnify/ENA primary metagenome ERZ654505 (study PRJEB26926, sample SAMN06164656) | human gut metagenome | biome: ENVO:00009003; feature: ENVO:2100002; material: ENVO:00002003...
ACGACTTCAAGCAATGCCAAAGAGGTCCAGGAAACCATCGACCGGCTGACCGAGCGCAACGAGACCTTGCAGACGGCTATCGAGGACCTGACGGAGGAGATCAAGGCGAGCAAGGGTACAAAGTCCGTGGCCGCCTACCGGGATGCCTACAGGCTCCAGCAGGAGACGAACTCGAACTATCTGGACATGGCCATGTCGCAGGCCGGTTATCACGGTTCGCATCACAGCTGGAATTATTACTGGGGCGGTTTCTCACAGGAACAGATTGACCGTTTGAGCGGTCAGATCGGGCGTAGCTGGAACGGTGACATCTGGAACCTAAGTCCGGAGGAGATGAAGAAGTTGCGCAGTAACGTGGACATGTGGACGCAGATCCAGGATACCGGCAAGGGCGGATATGGAGGTCGTCTGACCGAGAAGCTGGATGACTATATCGACCAGGCGGGCAAGCTGGAGGAACTTACCGACCAGCTGTATGAAGGTCTCACCGGTATTTCCTTCGACAGCATGTACAGCAGTTTCGTGGATAACCTGATGGATATGAAGTATGATGCCGCAGCCGCGGCGGAGGACATATCCGAGTATTTCATGCGTGCGATGCTGTCAAACAAGATCGGTGAGCTGTATTCCGACAAGCTGAAAGGCTGGTGGGAGAAATTCGGCAAGGCGATGGAAGACAATGACCTTACAGAAGCCGAGCGTAAGGCCCTCCAGGACGAGTACATGAAGTATGTCGAGGAAGCCGTCGCTCTTCGTGACAATCTTGCCGCGGCCACCGGGTACGATAACTCGGGCGGTACGAGCCAGAGCGCCAAAACCGGCGGTTTTTCAGCCATGACACAGGACCAGGGTACAAAACTGGACGGCATGTTCACCAGCGGGTTGCAACACTGGTCGAGCATCGATGAGAAGATGGAGAGCGTCATCGACAAGATGAACACCGCCGAGGGGCATCTTGCCCGTATCGAGGAGAACACCGGCACGAGCGCGTCGCACCTTGGCAAAATAGAGGAAGAGATTCGTAAAATCAATCGTGACGGAGTAAAATGCAAATGATATGGAAAAGATATTAGGCGGTCTGGTACTTGTCAACGGTACCGACATCTGGAGTACATACGGGGTGTTCCTCGTTGAGGACAAGCGCGGCGGGATGGATAACCTGACCGCCATCCTGACCCCGAGCAAGACGAAAACGGACACGGCTGTGAATATCCGGGAGGAGGACGGGGAGAAATATTCCTCCGTGCTGACGCCCAGGAACGAGGCCCGTGACGTGACGCTTCATTTCGCCCTGTTTGGCAAAACGCAGGCCGGCTGGCTGAAGAAGTATTTCGAGTTCATCAATTTCCTGAAGAAAGGCCGTGACGGGTGGCTTGAGATTTCCTTTCCCCAACTTGCCCTGACTCTCCGTGTGAAATATACGGATTGCAGCAAGTTCCAGCCTCTGACCTATCTCTGGAAGGAAGGCGTGCACGCCGGCAAGTTCAAGGTGAAGTTCCGGGAACCTGTCCCGATCATATAAATGTGATTCAAACCCTATTCAAACGACGTTTAAACAAGATACAGACATGCTGACCATCTATGACAGCAACGGCAACAGACGGACCGATATCGAGGCGGGCGACAGCTCCACCCAGGTGAAGGAGGTGCAGGGTGACAATGTCCTGACACTCTCTTTCACGCATTACGAATATATCGCCCTGGACGTGAATGACCGGGTGGACTTTGAGGGTGAGCGCTACTGGCTGACCGAACGGTACACCCCGAAGCAGAAGAGCGGCCAGGAGTGGGTATATGATTTGAAGTTTTACGGTATCGAGAGCCTGGTGAGACGTTTTCTTGTGCTGGAGACCACCGACGGGAACACCGAGCCTGTGTTCACGCTGACAGCGACTCCGCGTGAACACGTGGCCATGATCGTGAAGTGTATCAATGACGGAATGAACCACACCACCGACTGGAAAGTGGGGCGGGTGGACGGTACGGACCTTATCGTCATCGATTACGAGGGGAAGTACTGCAACGAAGCCCTGAAAGAGATAGCCGAAGCGGTCGGCGGGCAGGCTGAATGGTGGGTGGAAGGCCAGACCGTGAACGTGTGCCGGTGTGAGCATGGCGAGGAAATAACGCTGGGCTACGGGAAGGGACTGACCGGAATCGAACGCGACACGACGGGTACCGACAATTTTTATACCCGGTTGTTCCCGGTAGGCAGCACGCGGAACATAGATCCGTCAAAATACGGGCATAGCCGCCTGATGCTTCCGGGGGGCAGGCAATATGTCGAGATACATACGGAGGAGTACGGCATCTATGACCGTTACGAGCAAGACGCCTTCAGCGGCATTTATCCCCGCAGGATCGGGGCTGTCAGCAGTGTGCGCAGCGAAGATGTGAAAGATGACGACGGCAACCCTTTCACGGTCTATTATTTCAGGGACGACAGCCTGAATTTCGATCCGAACGATTACGAGCTGCCCGACGAGACCAAACGTGTATCGTTCCAGGACGGTGACCTTTCCGGACTGGGGCAGGGTGAGGACCACTATTTCGAGGTGAATTTCAACAGTGCCACCCGTGAGTTCGAGATTATTACGATATGGCCCTATGATGATGACACGCAACTCCCCGGCGGCAAACTTATTCCGAAATCCGGTGACCGTTATATTCTCTGGAATATCCGTATGCCGGACGAATATTACCCGCTTGCCGAGGAGGAGTTTCTTACGGCGGTGGAACAGTTCAATACCGAACACTGGCAGGATCTTGCCGTTTACAAGGCCCCGACCGACCATGTGTGGATTGAGGAGAACGGTGTTTCCCTGTCCGTAGGCCGTCGTGTGAGACTTGAAAGCGAGGAGTATTTCCCCGAAACCGGTTATCGCAGCAGCCGTATCACGAAAATTACCCGGAAAGTGAACCAACCCGGGGAGATGGACATCGAGATCAGCGATGCCCTGCATAGTGGTGCGTTTGAACGGGTGAATGACAGTATCGGGGAACTGAAAAACTATACGAAGTCAAAGGCGGAGGGTGCCGCGCTTCCTGACATTATCCGTAGCTGGGACAAGACACTGCCTACGGACAACAATCTTTTTTCCGCGCGGAGAAGCCAGGCGGAACACATCAGCAAAAAAAAGAATGACCGTGCAAAGGGGAAGATCACCTTCGAAGCGGGAGCCTCTTTCGGACAGGAGGATAATGCGGGTATTGATGACAAGGGCAATGCCGAGTTGCTGACCCTTGTCGTGCGTGAGTTCCTTCGCAGCCCGAAATTCGTGGACGGTCTTTTCGGTGAGGGGTGGCGGCTGTGGATGGAGGACGCTTTGTCCCATCTTACCATCGACAAGCTGACGGTACGCCAGGTCATGGTAGTATTGGAGCTGCTTATCGAGAAGGTACGCAGCGTCGGCGGCCAGCTTTGTGTCAGTGCCGCCAACGGGAAAATAAAGACCGCTGTTCTTGAGGGCGGTTACTGGAGGATCACTTTCGAGCAGGAGAACACTTTCGTGGCCCATGACCTCATGCGCTGCCAGACCTTCAGCGGCGGGAATTTGAAAAGCTATTGGGTTGAGGTGGCCGGCGTGGAGGGTGGTTCCATCCTCGTGGGCGAGGACGAGTTCGGCGCTTCTCTTCCGGAGTCTGGTGACGAGTGCGTGCTGATGGGCAACACGGAGAATCCGTTGCGCCAGAACCTGATCCTGATCTCCGCCACCGAGGACGGGCAGCCCCGTGTGGACGTGATGGACGTGGTGAAGGCGAAGAACTTCACCGGCTGCCTGCGTGCCCGTTTGGGCAACCTTGACGGTATCAGTGATGACTGGTTCCCTTCAGACAACCAGCCTCACGGTGATGGCCTGTACAGCGACAACGCCTACCTGCGTGGTACGTTCCTTCTGGTAACGGGCGAGGATATCAAGACGAAGTTCGAGATAGTCGAGGGGAAAATCGTCAGTTCCGTCACCGCCCTGCGGAATGACTTCGCCACCGAGCGCGGCTACCTGAATAACCCCGCCTTTGATAACGGCCTTATGAAGTGGAACACGGAGAACGAGACCGTGTTCTTCCTTGTGGGCAACCGGTGGATCTGGGCGAACGGTAACGTCTTGACGAGGAAGGGTGACAGCGCGAGCGTGACCGAGGATGACGGCCGTACGGTTGTCCGGATTCGTAACAAGTACATCCTCCAGAAACGTGAGAACCTGAAAAGTATTCCCTCCATGCCTGAAAATGACAGTGGGGAGAAGGAAGCCGTCCCGGTGTTCCTGACTTTCTTTTACCGCTGTGCCAAGGCCGGCACGCTGCGTGTGGAGTTTGTGGGTGTGGATAAGACAGGCTTTGCCAATTTCAACAGCATGGAGGTGGAGGAAGAACTGTCCGCGACCGACGGGTACGTACAGTACACCTGTAGCGGACTCTGGAACGGTACAGGTGATTTTAAATTGAGTTTTACCGGTGATATTTACCTGTATATGCTCATATTGAGCACCGACCGTGTGGAATCCCTGACACACCGTTATAAAACCCTTTTCGAGCAGTCGGAGCGTCTGGTAAAGATTTCGGCGGCGGTGTTCGACAAAGACGAGAACCTGCTGGAAGAGACCGGCCTGATGGTTACTTCCAAATATTCCGGGTTGTATGCCATTGACGGTGATGGAAATTTGAAATCCCTTGTAGGTGTTGGGGGTGACGGCGTAAAAATCAAGGGCGATAATATCACGTTGGAGGGACTTGTTACGGCTAATGATAATTTCAAGATTCTGGAAGACGGTAGTATTGAGACGCGCAACGCCAAGATTTATGGTACAGTGTATGCCTATGAGGGTAAAATCGGCGGTTTTACGATTGATTCCGGACGGTTGTACTGGAAAGCCGGTGATTATTTCGGCAATGATTCCCGCAGTCTGAAACTTGGTGTCTCACAAACGGACATGGAGGGTATTGTGGATGTGTCCTTTAATGCCGCCACGCAGGGACGCTTCGGTGTCAAGGCCGTAGGCTCGAATCTGGGTGGTGCCGCTATCTATGCCTCCAGCAAGTCCTCTGGTCAAAGCTATCCTATCAGTGCCAATACTTATGCCGGCTATTTTGACGGTGGTGTGCATGTGAACGGGGCGGTGTATTGTGGTGATATCCTGTCGAACAATTACGGTACGGGATGGAGCTTGGCCAGCGATGGGACATACAGTTACCGAAAGGGTGTTTCAGGTACCTTCCAGTGGGCTGTAAAGAGTGATTTTATAACTTATAACTATACCCTTGAGGTTGTTAATGGAATTGTCGTTAAGATGACATATATCTAAAAATAAAGGATATGAAAGTAAATTTTAATGTGTATTTTAAGGATTTCGACGGTAGCGTGCTGTTGATTGATAAGAAACCCCAGTGTATGGGAGTCATAGTCTCCCAGTGCCTGTTCAACGGTACCGGTTTCCGTCCGAGCGGTAATATTCAGACGGATAATGAAAGGAAATTACATGCTTACAGTCTTTGCATGAGGATTATGGGTTCCGATGCGGATGTGGATCTGACATCGGAGGATGCGGTTTTGATAAAGGAAGCTGTCACCGGTCTTACTCCGGGCTGTTATTCCCAAATAGTGAAACAGATAGAAGGGTAATGGAGGATTAGCCATGACAAATGCGGAAAAACAGGAGATCCTGAACGCTATCAAGGCCGAGAGCCAGAGCGTTGATGAACTTGTGGAGGTCAGCTCCCTTGACAATATCAAAAGTCTCCCCGCCCTTCGCGGCAGTGAGCTGGTGAGTGCTCCGCTCACCCTTTTGCGTAAACCGGCCGATGATGCCGCTGCCACGGCGAATGCGTCTGCCACGAAAGCGGATAATGCTGCGGCTTTGGCGAATAAAGCTGCGGGTATGGCGTCTGATGCGGCCGGTACCGCCAATCAGGCTGCTGAAACTGCAAATTCCGCTGCGGCAGCGGCATCCGCGGCTGCGAAACAGGCGGAGGATTCCGCCGCCGGTGTGAACGACGGTTTGGTCGGTGGCATGACGGCCGTCCCTGATGAGGAGAACGACACGGTGAAACTCACCCTGCTGGGGAAGACCGGGACGGAGATTGCCTCCGTTGATATTCCCGGTGGTACGGGCGGTGGCGGTAACACGTATAATGTGACGGCGGAAGTCCCTTTGGAGAGCGGTTATTATGTCCTTTCCTCCGCGATCGGTGCCGTGGATGAGAAATACTGTTACAAGGCCCGTTGCATCACCTATGAAGTCTCGCAGGGCAAATGGGAGACCAAACAGTTCGTGGGGACAAGTCTGTCGAGCTGGGAGCAGGAGGCGAGCTGGGAGGACTTCGGCGGTGCCGGAACGATGAAAAGCCTGACAGTGAACGGCGAGAAGAAAGTTCCCGACAGCGAGGGCAACGTGGATCTGACCATCGACAAGCTGGAAGTGGACGAGAGCCTGGATGCCGACAGTACCAATCCCGTCCAGAACAAGACCGTCGCCGCCAAATTCCAGGAGGTGGAAGCCGGTACCGTGTTCGGCATGAGCGCGGAAGTGAGCGACGACGAGAGCAGTGTCCGCCTTGCGCTGACCAACAAGAGCGGGGCGGAGATCGCGAGCGTTGACATCCCGGCCGGCAGCGGTGGCGGCGGTGAGTCCTCCACCACCAAGATCGTGCTGCTTGCCGAGACCGACAAGAAAACCGTGAAGGAAGGCGGAGCGGTGAAACTTACCTATACCTATGACCACCAGGTTGCCGGCGGTGATGACAAGGGTAGCAGTACCGGACAGAAAGCGACCGTCACCATCCAGGTGAAGCGCGGGACGACCACCACTTATTCCTCCTCGCTGAAGGAAGTGAGCAAGGGTACCTATACCCTTGACCTGACCAAATACCTGCTGGTGGGCACGAGCGACATCTACGTCATTGCCGAGACTACCGATCCCACCACGGGCAAGGCGCAGAAGAAGCAGGCGTACGTGAGCGTGAAGAGCGTCACCCTGTCCCTTTCCTGCGGTTACAACCTGGCGGCCACCATCCAGAACGGCGGTTACGGTACCTATGATTCCGCGAGTATACCCTACGCCGTGAGCGGTACCGGCACGAAAACCGTCAGCCTGTACGTGGACGGTGTACAGCAGAACGCGCATACGGTCACCCGCAGCGGCACGACGAACGGCAGTTTCGAGGTTTCCATGACCGGCCTGTCCGTGGGGCGGCATACCGCCCAGCTGGTGGCCGAGATGGAAACTGACGACCTCACGCTGAAAAGCGAGAGCATCCATATCGACCTGCTGAAGGCCGGAACCGGCGCGCCCTTCATCGGTTTGAAGCTCATTCATGCCGACGGGCATGTCCTCGGACGGGACGAGCATCTGGAGCCGGTCCTTGAAGCCGGCCGCTACGAGAAGCTCACTTTCGACTGGGTGGCCTATGATCCCGACCGTGTGCCCGCTGAAGTGGAGTTCTGGAAAAACGGCGTCAAGAGCAGTACCGTGAGCGCTCCCCGCAGCATGATGACCTACAGTAACCGGTTTACCGAGGAAGGCACGCAGACGCTTGTCCTGAAAGCCGGTCCGACCGGGTACACTTTGCGCATCGACGTGGGTGAGAGCGGTATCGATATCAGCGAGGCCACCTACGGCCTGGCGGTCAAGCTTGACGCGGCGGGCCGCAGCAACGGGGAGAGTAACCCCGGAACATGGGAGTCGAACGGCGTGGAGACCACGTTCGAGGGTTTTGACTGGAGCAGCAACGGCTGGACGGGTGAGGCGCTGAAGCTGACCAACGGTGCGAAAGCCGTCATCGGCTACCGGCCCTTTGCCACCGATGTGAAAAGTACGGGGCTGACCATTGAACTGACCCTCCGGGTAAGCAATCCCACTGACAGCGATACCGCAGTTGTGGACTGTCTCGACAGTGGCAAGGGGCTTTATATCACCCCTTCGGAAGCGAGTTTCAAGACCGGTGAGAAAGTGTCCTATACCAACGAGGACGACGAGCTGGTGGAGCGTGAGATCAAGCTGGGCACGAATTATGTGGAAGACCGGTGGATCAAGGTGGCCCTCATGGTGGGTACCCGCAATGAGAGCCGTCTGATGGAGCTTTATGTGGACGGCAACCGTACCGGTGCCGACATCTACGACAACGCCTTCAGCTTCCGCCAGGACAATCCGAAATATATCACCATTGACAGCGCCGGGGCGGACGTGGAGGTAAAGAGCGTGCGTATCTATACCCGTCGGTTGAGTGACGACGAGGAACTGGAGAACCGGATGGTGGACAGTGCGGACGGTGAGGAGATGATCGCGCTGTATGAGGAGAACGATATCCTGGGTGATACCGACACTGTGGATATGGACAAGCTGCGTGCCAAGGGCAAGGGGGTGCTGCGTATCGTGCGCCAGAACAAGCTCGATGACGTGTATGCCGAGAACAACAAGAAGACGGACTTTTCGGCGGATATCTTCTATTACTCCCCTTTCGGATCCGAATACGACTTCGTGCTCCGTGACTGTTATATCCGTATTCAGGGTACCAGTTCCACGAAATATCCGAGCAAGAACATCCGTATCTATATCAGCAAGGGCGGCACGAACCTTAGCTTCACCGTTGGCGGCAAGGAGCAGGCGGAAAAGAAATATCCCGTCCGTCCCGGTGGCATCGCCATGAACCTGATCTGTCTGAAGAGTGATTATTCCGACTCGTCCATGTCGCTGAACACAGGCGGTGCCAAACTGTTCAACGACGTGCTGAAGGAGATGGGGCTTCTCACCCCTCCGCAGCGTTACCAGTACGAGACGGGCGGCAGCGATTTGAACGCGGTCACCGTGCGTACCGCTATCGACGGTGTGCCTATCGACATGTTTGTGGCGGCTGCGGAGGACGGCGAGAACAACTATGTGGGGCAATACAACTTCAACAACGAGAAAAGCAAGAGCGGCGACCTGTTCGGCCTTAGTGGCGTGGAGGGTTACGATCCTGCCTGTCCCCTCACTCTGGAAATGCTGAACAATACCGAGGCCATGTGCCTTTTCAAGACCACAAGTGACGCTCATCTGGAGGAGGTGTTTGATGCCGGTGCCGAGACCAACGTTCCGGATGATGTGAAATGGGCGGGCCTTGACGAGTCGCAGCGTACGGCCGTGAAACGGCTGTACGCATGGATACGCTCGTGTGTTCCGGACGGTGCGACGAGCGCCGACCTCTCCACTTTTAAGAGCGAGAAGTTCAGGGACGAGATAAGTGACTATTTCGACAAGGCTTTCCTGCTGACGTATTACCTCTGGACGGACTATTTCCTTGCCGTTGACCAGCGTGCGAAGAACATGATGCTGCGCACGTGGGACGGCCTGATATGGTACATCACCTACTACGACGGTGATACCCAGATGGGAAAACGTAACGACTGTTTCCTGGTGTATGACTACACCACCGACCGCGACACTTATGACGCCGAGGCCGGGAAATATGCCTTTGAAGGCCGTGACAGCTGGCTTTGGAACCTCGTTCTGGCCAACCTGGACGCTGACCTGAAGACACAGGCGCAGGCTCTTCGCGGTGTACTTACCACCAGCCGTGTCCTGGACATGCTGAACGTGGAGCAGGCGGGCAACTGGTGCGACCGTGCCTATAACAAGAGCGGCGAGCTGAAGTACATCCTGCCCGCCACGCAGGAGATGTACGGCAAGGTGTGGCCGTTCATCTACGCCCTTCAGGGCAGTAACCGTGCGCACCGTGAATATTTCGTGCGTAATCGTTTCGCCCTTCTGGATGCCAAGTACGGCACGAGCAATTTCACCAGTGACAACATCGACCTCTATCTGGCACGTACGGCTGCTGACACCCCCGACGTGCTGAAGATTACGGCCAACGAGGTTTATGCTTTCGGCTACGGTACGAACAACAGCCCGAATATAGGGAATACCGGCATCATCAAGAAAGATGCGGCTGCGAGTCTTTCCATCACCGGTGCCTATACGGTGAACGATCCCTTGAGGGTTTATGGCGCGAGCCGTATGAAGGTGCTGGATATGAGCGGGGCCGCCGACCACCTGAAAAACGCTTTCGACCTAGGCAAATGTACCGTGCTGCGCGAACTGAACCTTCAAAGTTCCGGCAACGGCAGTACCGGCTGGTGGTTGAACATCGGCAACTGCAAGCAGCTACGTAAACTCAACCTTCGTAACCAGGCACAGGCGAAAACCGGGGGAAGTACCAGTACCGAGCTGGATTTGAGTGCGCAGACCAAGCTGGAAGAACTTGAGGCCCGCGGTACGCAGGTGCAGAGCGTGGTGCTTGCCAAGGGTTCTCCCGTGACGCTGCTCCACCTTCCCGGTACACTGACCAGCCTCCGTCTGGAATATCTGGGCAGACTGACCACCGGCGGGCTGACATTGGAAAGCTACAGCAAGGTGAAGACCTTCATCTTTGACAGTTGTCCAGGTATTGACTGGGAAACCCTGCTGGGCCGTTGCACGGGTGTGGAACGTATCAGAGTAACCGGTATTGACCGCGAGGATGACGGTACGTGGCTGGATAAGTTTGTCGGGATGGGCGGTGTGGATTCCGATGGCAACACTACGGACACGTGCGCCTTGGTGGGTACGGTACAGCTCACGCGCTACATTGATGACGATACGTACAGCGCTCTGAAGGCGCACTTCCCGGAACTGAATATCCGGCAGCCGGAATACACGATGATCGAGTTCGACGACGAGGTATCGGATGACGCGAACGTGAGCAACCTTGACAACGGTACCGGCTACAAGTATGACAACGCGTATGAGGTGAGCGGTCATATTTCCGCCATCCTGAAGCAGCGTCACCGTGTACTTGCTAAAGTGACTAAAAAAGCGACGACGCGGGGTGTGAACATGGCGAACGTTGATACCACGGTGAACAACCTGGACGGTGAGATGACCTACTACCCGCTGGACGACACGGACAGCAACAAGTACGCCGACGGCACGGCTGCCAGACTGGACGGCACTGAAGGTGACTGGATGATGTACGAGCCCTTCTTCTGGAGCAAGGGTATCAATGATTACCTGAACGGCAAGCATTACTCCTGTTACAGCAGTAACGGTTCGGATAACATGCCTTCCGTTCCGGATGCTGACGTCCTTACGCTTGACGACATTAAGGGCACGAGTGGCGGTTATCTTTCCGGTCGTAAGATCATGAGCGGAAAGGATACGCTTTCGAACAGCTACAGTACTGACAGTACGTATTCGGTATGCAAGGTGAACGTGGACGGTTACAAGCGTGTGCGTTTCCCGAGCGTTCCCGGTACAAGCCTTGTCGGAAGCATTTTCACAGACGATTCCGGCACGGTCATCAGTTCAATCGTCGTCCCTACCTTGAGCAACAAGTTCGAGGCCGGTATGTACCTGATTGCCGATGTTCCGGAGGGTGCCACTGCTCTTCACTTCTCCATTCTGAACACGGCAGAGTTCGATAAGGTTGTCCTTTCTAACAGTGACAGGATCGAGGATATGGAACCCGAATGGGTGCCTAATGACGAGCACTTGTGTGCCGTTGTGGGCAGCAGTGTTGTCGGTTCCAAACTTCGCGCCTGCATTACCGGCGGGAGCACTACGGCGAGCATGACCTGGGCTGATTTCCACTATTACAGTGTCCAGCGCGGTATGCAGCAGATTGATGCCCTTATGCACTCTCGCATCGCGAATCTTTTCTACGCGAAGTACGGTCGTCGTGACAGCCAGGAACAATGCGGCGCGGGCTCTCACACGAACAACCGTACTACGGGTGGTACTGCCAGCCGCGGGATGACGGACACGATCGGCTATGAGGAAGCCTCCTCCATCAACCCTAATGTGACGAACAGCCTGATAGAAAACTCCGTCCACCAGTATGCGTGGTACCGTGAGAAGGATGACTACGGCGGGGCCACGGTTACGCAGGTGAATAATATTTGCTGCCTTGGCTACGAGGACATCTATGGTCATAAATATGACATGATGGACGGCGTGGACCTTCCTAATGACACGGGCAATTCCGGGAAGTGGCGCATCTGGATGCCTGACGGCAGTACCCGCCTGGTTAAGGGTTCCGTGAGTTCCGGTATCTGGATTACCGCCGTGGCGCATGGCAAATATATGGACGTGATTCCGGTGGGTTCCGTTTCGGGTTCCTCCTCGACAAATTACTGCGACATCTACTACATATCCACTGCCTCCAGCCGTGTGGTCTATCGCGGGTGCAACAATGCGAATGCGCATGGCGGTGTGTCGCTTGCGAATGCGGATAACGATGCTTCGTATACGGC
>ENA-UAMT01000873-UAMT01000873.1-human-gut-metagenome-genome-assembly--contig:-NODE-873-length-12160-cov-9.407518_pt1 | contig 12160 bp, 7 predicted proteins | sample MGYA00243286_ERZ654505 | MGnify/ENA primary metagenome ERZ654505 (study PRJEB26926, sample SAMN06164656) | human gut metagenome | biome: ENVO:00009003; feature: ENVO:2100002; material: ENVO:00002003...
GATATCTAATCCTTTTAGGAATAAATATCTTCTGCTTTTAAGTTAATGACATTGCATAAATACAGGGCTTTTTGAACGAAAAATTCGAGAAAAATAAAAAAATTGAAATTTTTTTAAAAAAGTACTTGCATTTTAGAAAAAGATGGTGTATATTAAACGAGTCGACAGCGAAGAGCAAACGACAGATAAACAAATGGCCAGTTGGTCAAGGGGTTAAGACGTCGCCCTCTCACGGCGAAAACACGGGTTCGATTCCCGTACTGGCTGCTACAAAATAGTGAGAATTTAACCAGAGCTTAGGCTCTGGTTATTTTTTTATCAGGGATTTCTCCTGACATGTTGTATGTCTTCGCAGACAAAAATGATTCACGAACCTGGAGCTTTCATCTGACAATAGAGGAGTAATACTTGGAAAGGAAGAACGATATGGTCACTGATGAAGAACTTTATGGGCAATATCTGTGCGGTGATGAGACAGGACTTGAACTGTTGATAAAAAAATACGGTGACCCGCTGACCTTATATATTGATGGTTATCTGCATGATGTCCACGAAGCGGAGGATTTAATGATGGAAACCTTTTCCTGGCTGTTTATGAAAAAGCCCCGCATCCGGAATGGATGTTTTAAGGCTTACCTCTATAAAGCAGCGCGTCACATGGCATTACGCCACAAAAGCAGACGGCGGATTATCTTCAGTCTTGACAACCTGACCAGAGAAGCGGAGGCACAAACGCTGGTAGAGGAGGTCGTCCGCACAAAAGAGCGAAACCAGATCCTGCATCTCTGCATGGACGAGTTAAATCCAGATTATAGGGAGGCTCTTTATCTGACCTATTTTGAGGGCATGAGCTATCAACAGGCCGCTGAGGTTATGGGGAAAAGTGTAAAGCAGATTACAAATATGGTGTACCGGGGGAAAGAGCGTTTACGCGGATTATTGAAACGGGAGGGTATTACAAATGCTGAAAGATGAGGAACGGATTGCGGAGGTAAAACGGCGTATTGCAAAAAAAGAACAACAGCAGAGACTGCGGCGCAGACGGATTATCTCTGCTGTCTGTATAGCGGCATGTTTTGCAGTAATCGTTGGGGTTTCCTTTGCCATGCCCGGTATTGTCGGACAGATCGAACCCGGTACTTCTTCAGGCTTTGAAACTGCGGCAACAATTTTGGGCGGCAGCACCGCATTGGGATATATAGTGATCGGACTGTTGGCTTTTGTTCTCGGCGCGTGCGTGACTATTCTGTGTTTTCGCATCCATCAGCTGAACAAAGAGGAGCAGACGGAGAAACAAAAGGAGGACAATGGGGATGGAGCTGATCAGTAACCTTTTTCAATTCGCTGTTACCCTGTTGGGCTTTTGTATGAGTGGTATTCGGTATCTAAAAGGTCGAAAACAGACATATTTCCTGCTGACCTGCTTTTACGGCTGCTTTGCCCTTGGCTCTCTTTACTGGACGCTGTATCTGCTTTTGTTTTCTGAAACGCCGCAGGTCTTTTATGTGTCAGAGTTCGGCTGGATAGCTAGCGTGATTTTCCTTTATCTTCTGCAATACACCCTTTCCTCTGCAGAGGAAAGAGACTTTTCGACACGGAAATCTCTGATAGCTCCTCTGATCGGCGTTCCGCTTTGTGTATTTTACTGTACTTTTGGGGATGTTCTCTCCAATCTGCTCTGGTGTGGCATGATGATCGTTGTTTCTTATCATTCTATCCGGGGTCTTGCTTATGCGCAGATACAGACGGGAACAGCGTGTAAGATGCGGTATTTCCACATTGGGGTACTGTGCTATGTGGCGGTGGAGTATGTCCTTTGGATCTCCGGCTGCCTGTGGCCGGGCTATTCCATTTCCGCTCCCTATTGCTGGCTTGATCTTCTGCTTACAGGCTGCCTGTTTGCATTGCTGCCAGCCACAGGAAAGGCGGTGCAGGTATGACATATATTGAAAACGTATTTCTTTGCATGGCCTCGCCTCTGCTGATCGCCGCTCTGTGTATGGGAAAGCGGCAGAGAAAATTCTTTCTGTTCTGCTTTGCCGGGATGGGTGTCTGTCTACTTTCCGCATACATCAACACCTTTTTCGCTGCACTTTATAAAGCGGACACCTTTGCAGCTACCACAGAGATCGCCCCGGTGGTGGAGGAAGTGATGAAACTTCTGCCATTGCTCTTTTATCTGCTGATATTTGAGCCGAAAGCGGAGCAGATCAAAAATGCTGCCGTGATCACAGCCCTTTCCTTTGCCACATTTGAGAACGTCTGCTATCTGATCCAAAACGGAGCCGGTCATTTTTCTTTTATTTTCTTCCGGGGTATTGGGACTGGAGCCATGCATGTGATCTGTGGAGCCATTGTCGGCGGTGGCCTTGCATATGTGTGGCAGAGAACATGGCTGGAGATTGCCGGAACCTGTGGTCTGCTGGGAGCAGCAATCACCTTTCACGCAATTTATAATCTTCTGATCGCCTATGGCGGTGCAGCACAGTATATTGCTTATCTGCTGCCTGTACTGATCCTGGCAGCGGGAAAACTGATCTTCCGCAGTTCGATACAATAATATAACCTGATTTTTCGCTTTTGGGAGCTGTTTCGGCAGCTCTCAAATTTTTTTGAAAAAATTTGATTTTCAGGTGAGAGTTTTTCGCTTTTTTTGTACCTATATAAGTGAAAGGACTTTTAAGACTGTTTTTGTGGAAGGAGGTTGGAAGGCATGTACGATACAGAAAAGCGTATCGAATTGGTAAAAAAGCGAATGCATGAATACCACCGCCGCCAGGAGCGGCGCACAGTCTGTCGGCTGTCTGTTCTGTGTACCCTGTTATTCCTGTCTCTTGTGGGAGCAATGGGGATAATGCAAAACAAGCCAATAAACGTTACGGGAATGTACGGCACAATCCTGCTTCATGAGGACGCAGGCGGTTATGTGTTGGTGGCTGTCATTTCCTTTACGGTGGCAGTCGTGATTACCGCATTATGTATCAAATTCAGAAAAAAAGGACAAAAGAGTCAGGATGCAGAAAATCATGTATAAAGAAAGGAAAAGGTGAAAAGTATGAGGAAAAAATTATTAGCCGGGATGCTGGCACTTGCACTGTGTTCTACAAATATGCCCCTTCAGACCATATTTGCGGAGGAATTTACTTCCGGAAATCCAGATGTAGTGTCTGAGGAAGAAACTCCGGAGATTTTTACCAATGAAGAGCAGGAAGCTGTAGGAGAGACAGATGAGGAACTGTCTGTATTCAGTTCAGAAGAGGTTCCTGAATTTAATGATGCCCCCGATGAGGCAATGGCTGCTGCGGAAAATGAACAAGCTGGAGAAATTGATTTAGCTGATAACGATAAGGTTATGAACGGAGTTTATACTATAAGTTCGGCAGGAGATTACAAATTCACATGTAGCCGGGAAACAGGAAATAGAATTGTGGTTGATGGAAAGAAAATTTCAGCGAAAGACAGCATCAACATTTATCTTAATAAAGTAAATATCAATACATCTGCTGGTCCGGCACTGCGAATAAATCTTAATGTTGAAGCTACAGTCACTATCCATTTAACAGGCACAAATAGTCTTATAACAAAGAATAACTATTATGCCGGTTTACAGAAAGATAACAAAGCTCGGCTTATAATAAAAACCAATAATTCAGATGCTACTGCAGGAATCTTAAATGCTCGTAGTATCGATGGGGATAGCGCCGGAATTGGTGGCGGCTTTTACGGCTCCGTCTCTTGCAGTAATATTATTATTGATAGTTGTTCTGTAATTGCTAGTTCTAAGTATGGTGCTGGAATTGGTGGCAGCAAGCAACGCGCTGGCAGTGTCAGTGATATTATCATTAATAGTAGTTCTGTAACTGCTAGTTCTACGGATGGTGCCGGAATTGGTGGCGGCGGTTACGGCGCTAGCAGTGTCAGTGGTATTACCATTAATAGTAGTTCTGTAACTGCTAGTTCTACGAATGGTGCCGGAATTGGTTCTGCCGGTGGCACCTGCAGCAACATTGGCATTAGTGGTGGATCCGTAAAGGCATATTCTGATCGTATGCCAGGCATTAATTGTACCCCCCATAATGGCAACTCAACAAATGTTTATTGTTGTATTATTAAAAATGAATATTTTTTACCAGTAACGATAGATAGTGAATCCTGGAAGCCAAGTTATCATATTTTTCCTGATTCTACAAAAGACGGTAATCTGTACGTCTGGTTAACTGAAAAAGAAAATAATGACGCTTATGATGTAACTGTTGGAACCGAAAAAAGGCAGTATTCTTTCGATCAGGCAAAAAACCAATTTGTACGTATCCAAACAACTCCTACCGCTGACCAATTTGATTATACGCAGCCCAATTTTACATATACTAAAGATACCCATGTTGATATTAGTAAATATATTAAATGGAAAGATGATGTCACCGGTCATGGTAAAATTACTAAAGTAACGTATTTTAAAAAAGGAGATAAAACTCCACTCGCAGACAGCCCCACAGATGCAGGTACTTATACTTTTAAGATTGATGTGAATGAAGGTGACTACTACAATTCAGTCGATAGTATATCTGCACCAGAATGGGAATTTGTCATTTCAAAAGCACAAGCACCTTCAAGCAAGCCAACCGATACCGATCCTACAATATATGTTTCATGGTTATGTAAGAAAGTCGAAGATGTTAAAGGCCTTTTTAATGATGAATGGAAATGGAGCGATTCCGATATTTCTAAAAAATTACCTGTAGGAGAAGAAGTTTCCGCTACAGCAGTTTATAATGGTACAGATGCTGACAATTATGTAAATACATCTGTTGTATTTAAAATCACCAGAAAAGCATGTACACACCCACATACCGCAGAACGTTACTACTCCTCTCCATCCTGTACTTCCAGCGGATATAGCGGAGATACCTACTGCACAGACTGTAATGAAACACTTTCCTATGGTTATACCATTTCTGCATACGGCCATGACTATGACAACGGCGTTATCACTACAGAACCAACTACAGAAACTGATGGAATCATAACTTACACCTGTAAACGATGCAAACATCAGGATACAAAAAATCTCGGAAAGCTTGGTGACGGGGAACCTTACATTGAGGGAAGTTTCCAGAAGAAAAGCTGGGATACTGTTAATGATCTGATCAAGACATCCAAAGAAAAAGATACCATCTCCATTATCATGAATGGTGCCAGGACACTTCCTGCTTCCGTTTTATCCGGGATAAAAGGAAAAGATATTTCCCTGAATCTTGATATGGAGAATGGTTTCATCTGGAAGATCAACGGTACTTCCATTACAGCAGAAACACCTGCGGATATAGATCTTTCTGTTACAAACACAGCAGAACATATCCCGGCAGCGTTATACAGCCTGATCTCCACAAACCAGAATGATTTCGGTTTCCATCTTGGAAGAAGCGGAGCTTTCGATTTCCCGGCGGTACTTTCTGTAAAGGCAGATGTTTCCTGTGCAGGACTTATGGCAAATCTGTTCTGGTATGATGTTGAGAATGGGGTTCTGCAGTGCATCCAGTCCGTAACTGTAGGCGGTGCATTTGAGCGCAGTATTCCATATGCTGAATTTATCCTTTCCAAAGGACAGGATTATTTCATAGCATTTGGTACAGAATCTCTCAATGGCAGAGTCATTCACACAGACGGAAGTATCACAGATGAAAACGGTGCATACCTGCGACCTGCTGACACAAAGATTTCCAGCCATTCCATTGACAGAAACAAGCTTACTGTCAAACTTTCCAAAGGATGTGCAGGTGCTCAGGGTTATGACTTCGTGATCAGCAAGAAATCAAATATGCTCCAGACAGGAAAGTTCAGCAAAAAAGTTTCCTCAACTGGCAAGCCACAGGCATCTTTCAGATATCTGGCAAAGGGTACCTGGTATGTAGCGGCCCGAAGCTGGGTTCTGGATGAACAGGGCAATAAGGTCTATGGTTCCTGGACAAAGATCAAGAAGATCAAGATCACTGTTGTTACACCACAACAGCCAAAGATCAAGAATATCACTGTAAAAGGAAACACTGTGACTGTTACTTACACAAAATGCAAAAATGCCACAGGTTATGAAATCCTGCTGGGAAACAAATACAAAACCTCCGCAGGTGAAAAATATCCGGTTAAGAAATATCTGAAACGTACAGAAGGCAAAAATACCGTAACTGTAACCTTTACAAACGTAAAGAAGGGTACCTGGTATGTGACCATACGGGCATGGAACCAAACATCCAAAGACAAATCCAGAGTTTACAGTCCATACTCCACAATGAAGAAATTCAAGACAAAGAAATAGCTTCTGTTTCTTACAAATATTTCTACTGTAAAGATTGTTCTGATTCTGTTTTCTGCAAAAGAAATAAGAAATATTGAGATATTAGGAAATCATAGGATTATAATATTTAACATCAAAAACAGGATTGAGTTTATTCTGCTCAATCCTGTTTTTGCCATATTCCCTTTTTCTTTAAAGTTTATTATATGAATCCGCAGGAATAAAAAAGCTGATTTCTATTTGCAGTAATTCACTTGCCTGCTATAACAGGGAGTCTTATTGCCTTGTGATAGACGAGCTGGATTCTGGTATTTATGAGTATTTACTGGGAGAATGCCTGGAAGTTATGCAGGATAAAGCTAAGGGACAATTGATTTTTACATCACATAACTTACGCCCATTGGAGATCCTTGAAAACGATTCTTTGCTTTATACGACTGTGAACCCCGAGAATTGCTATATAAAATCTAGTTATATTAAAAATACGCAAAATACCCGGTTATCTTATTTGCGGACGATCAAGCTTGGCGGGCAAAAAGAAAAACTCTACAATGAAACAAATATATATGAGATGGAGCTTGCTATGAGGCGGGCAAGAAGGCAGTACTGACCAATGGATTTATAAAAAAATCGCAGAAGACACCAAAGGCAGAAAAAGAACTGGCAAAGAAGTATAAAGCAGATTATGAACGGAACAAGAAATCCCAGCCTGAGTATAGTGAAAAAACTTGCACAGGGATTAGGGATGCAATTAAAGCTGGAATTTGTTCTGATGCCAACCAAAAATAAAATGTAAAGAGTATGAGAAAATAGGAACCGCAGGAATTCATATTATATAATAGGTACGTATATCAGTAACTATGAATATTTGACAGGTGTATCATCATTATTATCTGCAGAGACCTGACATTGGGATACCCCATGTCAAAATAGGCATAATCTCAAAAAAACAATGGAAAGTTGCCGATTTTTACAAAAGAAAGCTTGACAGTAACATCGGAAACTGTATAATAATATTAACAGAACCCACCACGCCTCTGATTTTTCATGCGCAACCCGGTGGGACTTTTTCATTTATGGGGTGTTTTATGTATCAATATCCAAAACAAATATTAACAATAGAACAACAAGTGCAATCTTATGTAGATGCAGGAATGGAGATTACATCTTATGAAGATGTAGAGAAGGTATTAAAGACAATTGGGTTTTATCGTTTGAGAGGCTACTCGTTTCATTTATATGATAATACTACAAAGAAGTATGTTGCGGGAACAAAGTTTAAAGATATTATAAAATTGTATCAATTTGATCAGGAATTATCTGCTTTGATTTTTTCAATGATTTCTAAGATTGAGGTTGCTTTGAGAGTGCGATTGGTGGAATCATTACTTGTGCACGGAGAACCACTTGTTTTGCAAGATTCATCAATTTTCAAAGAGAAAAAACGATATTGGCAGAATATGTCTACTGTAGCATCAGAAATTGCTCGATCTAATGATGTGTTTATAAAACATAATTTTGATAATCATGATGGAGAGGTGCCTGTATGGGCAGCTGTTGAAGTTCTTTCATTTGGTACGCTATCGAAGATAATTAAGAATTTGAAAACAGGCACTGGAAGTTCATATTCTATCTTGGCGTTAAACTACCAGTATAAATCAAAAAAAGGAAATTTGGTAAAACCATCACAGAAAATGCTTGCTTCATGGATACAGAGCGTTTCAGTATTGCGCAATATGTGTGCTCATAATTCCAGAATTTATAATCGCACAATACATACGACACCGGAAATTCTGGATGTAGATAAGGTTGTGCCATCGCCAGCACATAATGGTTTGTATCAAATCTTACTGGCGATGAAGTATCTGCGCTCATCCGATGAGGAGTGGGTGACATTTGTAGCTGCTTTCGATAAGCTGATTCAAAATAATATTGATGTAGTCAGTCTTACAGCAATGAATCTTCCGGCGGATTGGAAGGCACACTTAAGTGTATAAATGCAGCAGGAAGGCATAAAATAGTAAAGCAGACCTACCCAAGCTTTTTTGCTCAAACCGGTTAGGCCTTCGGCGGAGTGTTACGATAAGCACTTCGCCATTTTTTATGATTGGAAACAAACCGAATTTTAAGAGGGTATCATTACATTACCTCTCTATATGGTAGCATTTTTCGATATTTAACCGAATCAAGTAAGTCCCCTGCTTCAATTGCAAAAAGCAACAAGCAGTGGGTAGGCTATTCCATTTCCGCTCCCTATTGCTGGTTTGATCTTCCGCAGTTCGATACAATAATATAACCTGTTTTTTTCTCTTTTGGGAGCTGTTTCGGCAGCTCTCAAATTTTTTTTGAAAAATTTGATTTTCGGGTGAGAGTTTTTCGCTTTTTTTGTACCTATATAAGTGAAAGACTTTTAACACTGTTTTTGGGGAAGGAGGTTGGAGGCATGTACGATACAGAAAAGAGTATCGAATTGGTAAAAAAGCGAATGCATGAATACCACTGCCGCCAGGAGCGGCGCACAGTCTGCCGTCTGTCCGTTCTGTGTGCCCTGTGCTGTTCCTGTCCCTTGTGGGGGCAATGGGGATCATGCAAAGCCGGCCAATAAACGCCACGGGAATGTACGGCACAATTCTGCTGCATGAGGGCGCAGGCGGCTATGTGTTGGTGGCTGTCATTTCCTTTACTGTGGCAGTTGTGATTACCGCATTATGTATCAAATTCAGAAAAAGAGAACAAAAGAGTCAAGACGCAGAAGATCATGTATAAAGAAAGGAGAGGTGAACGTATGAAGAAAAAGTTATTAGCCGGGATTCTGGCGCTTGCACTGTGTTCCACCAATATGCCCCCCCAGACCATATTTGCGGGGGAATTTACTTCAGGAAATCCGGATGTAGTGTCTGAGGAAGATACTCCAGAGATTTTTACCAATGAGGAGCAGGAAGCAGCAGGAGAGACAAATGAGGACTTGTTTGTATTCAGTTCGGAGGAGGCTCCTGAATTTAACGATACCCCCGATGAGGCAATGGCTGCTACGGAAAATGCACAAAATGGAGTAATTGATTTAACTGAGGATGCTAATGTTACGGACGGAGTTTATACCATAAATATAGCAGAAGATTACAAATTCACATGCAAGAAAAGTCCGGAAACGTCAAATAGAATTGTGGTTGATGGAACGAATACTTCAGAGCAAGACAACATCAACATTTATCTTGATAACGTAAATATCAAAACATCTGCTGGTTCGGCACTGCAAATAAATAATAATGTTAAAGCTACAGTTACTATCTATTTAACAGGCATAAATAACCTTACAACAACTAATCAAAGCTCTGCTGGTTTACAGAAAGATAACGAAGCTCAGCTTATAATAACCAATGCTTCAGACACTACTACAGGAATCTTAAAAGCTAGTAGTGATGGGAGTGGGTATGGTGCCGGAATTGGTAGCGGCAATTACGGATCTTGCAAGAATATTACCATTAATAGTGGTTTTGTAGATGCTAAATCTAAGTTTGGTGCTGGAATCGGTAGCGGCCATCAGGGATCTTGCGATAATATTACCATTAAAAGTGGTTCCGTAAATGCTAAATCTATGAATGGTGCCGGAATTGGTGGCGGCCATCACGGATCTTGCAATAATATTACCATTAATAGTGGTTCCGTAAATGCTAAATCTATGAATGGTGCCGGAATTGGTAGCGGCAATTACGGATCTTGCAATAATATTACTATTAAAAGTGGTTCTGTAACTGCTAGTTCCACGAGTGGTGCCGGAATTGGTGGCGGCCTTTACGGATCTTGCAATAATATTACCATTAGTGGCGGTTCTGTAAATGCACAAGTTGGTTGCACTCCTCACCAGAATTTGGATAGCTCTGGTAGCTACGACCCTAAAAGCCCTGAAGTGTATCTCTGCGTTATTCCTAATACAAAAACTAAATCAGTAGCTATAGATAATAAAGTCTGGGAACCATCTAATCATAAAGCGGTTGAATCTACGAATACAAATCTATATGCATGGCTAACCGGAGAAGATCATCTTATAACTGTTGAAAAAGAGACTAAAAGTTATATCTTTAATTCAAATTCAGGGACACTTAGTGAAGGTAAACGTGATGTTACCAGTGATATTTTTGAATTTAACGGTTCTGAGTTTACTTATGATGGAAACACACACTCTCCTAACATCACTACGAAGAACAACATTAAAGGTGTAGGAAACTTCACTGTAAAATATTTCAAGGAAGATAATTTGCAAGCCGAGATAAACGAGCCTAAAGATGTTGGTACTTATATTGTAAAGATTACTGCTGTAGAAGAGGGCGATTTTTACAATGCATATTCTGGTTATTTAACAAACGACAATTGGAAATTTGCTATTAATCTTACCCCTACAATTACTACATATAAAGATGAGTATGATGGAAATCCTCATCCAGTTATCAGTATTGAAGAAAGTACAATTCCACCAAATAGTATTATTGAATACAGTGTTGATAATGGACAAACATGGTATATTTTGAATTCTAACGATAATATTCCTACTGTAAGTACGGTAAGGGAAGCAGAAAATACTAAAATTTTTATACGGATATCCAATTTCAATTCCAATTCCAATGATGATACCTGGACTTCACAAGAATATCAAGCAATCATCAAGCGAGCAACCTCAACACCAAATTTTCCATCAATAGACACAATCTCCGTTCCATGGTCCTGTAAGAAAGTAAAAGATATTGATCCTAATTCTCTTCCTCAAAACTGGAATTGGCAGGCAAACGATGCAAATAATGATTTACAGGTTGGAAATAATTCTGCTACCGCAATTTACAATGGCAGTGATAAGGGAAATTACGAAAAAGAAACTTTCACTTACACAATCATCAGAAAGGAATGTGAACACAAAAATACCGTGGGATGCTACTACTCCTCTCCATCCTGTACTTCCAACGGTTACAGCGGAGATACCTATTGTAACGACTGCGAGAGAACCATCTATTACGGCTCCACGATTTCCGCATACGGCCATGACTATGATAACGGTGTTATCACTACAGAACCAACTGCCGAAACCGACGGAATCATAACTTACACCTGTAAACGATGCAAACATCAGGATACAAAAAACCTCGGAAAACTTGGTGACGGGGAACCTTATATTGAGGGAAGTTTCCAGAAGAAAGGCTGGGATGCTGTCAACGGTCTGATCAAGACTTCCAAAGAAAAAGATACCATTTCCATTACCCTGAATGGTGCCAAGGTACTTCCTGCCACTGTTTTATCCGAAATAAAAGGCAAAGATATTTCCCTGAATCTCGATATGGAGAATGGTTTCATCTGGAAGATCAACGGTACTTCCATTACAGCAGAAACACCTGCGGATATAGATCTTTCTGTTACAAATACAGAAGAATATATTCCGGCAGCATTATACAGCCTGATATCCACAAATCAGAATGATTTCGGTTTCCATCTCGGAAGAAACGGAGCTTTCGATTTCCCGGCTGTGCTTTCTGTAAAGGCAGATGCTTCCTGTGCAGGACTTATGGCAAATCTGTTCTGGTATGATGCTGAGAATGGGGTTCTGCAGTGCATCCAGACTGTAACTGTAGGCGGTGCATTTGAGCGCAGTATTCCATATGCTGACTTTGCCCTTTCCAAAGGACAGGATTATTTCATAGCATTTGGTACAGAATCTCTCAATGGCAGAGTCATTCACACAGACGGAAGTATCACAGATGAAAACGGTGCATACCTGCGACCTGCTGACACAAAGATTTCCAGCCATTCCATTGACAGAAACAAGCTTACTGTCAAACTTTCCAAAGGATGTGCAGGTGCTCAGGGTTATGACTTCGTGATCAG
>ENA-UAMT01000904-UAMT01000904.1-human-gut-metagenome-genome-assembly--contig:-NODE-904-length-11832-cov-6.311455_pt1 | contig 11832 bp, 8 predicted proteins | sample MGYA00243286_ERZ654505 | MGnify/ENA primary metagenome ERZ654505 (study PRJEB26926, sample SAMN06164656) | human gut metagenome | biome: ENVO:00009003; feature: ENVO:2100002; material: ENVO:00002003...
GGTGGAGCCCAACGTGTTGAGCCAGCTGGTGGAGCAGAGCGTGCGCATCGGGATCATCTGGTACGCGCTGGAATGGGGGAACGCGCCGGACGTGAGCACCCGCTGCACGGCGGTGCTGGCCGCCACGGCGGTGAGCGAAGCGGTGTCGGCCTGCATCCTGCTGCTGTTTTACCGTGGGGAGGCGGTGCGTGCGTTCGGCGCAGAAAAGGCCCGACGGCCTGCAGACCCTGCCCGGCGGCTCTGGGAGATCCTGTGGCCGGTGGAGGGCGGGCGGTGCCTTGCCAGCGCCCTGCACACGGCGGAGAACATGCTGGTGCCCGCCTGCCTGACGGTCTGCCTGCTGGATGCCGGGGGCCGCAGTGCCGCGGTGGCCCAGTACGGCAGCCTGAAGGGGATGGCCCTGCCTCTGCTCACCTTTCCCTTCGGGCTGCTGGGGAGCCTTTCGGTGCTGCTGATGCCTGAGATCACCCAGGCCCACATCCGGGGCGAGCGCGCCCGGCTGGACTGCCTGCTGGACCGGATGCTCCGGCTGACGGGCTGCTTCTCGGCGCTGGCGGGGGCGCTGTTCTGGGTGTGGGGCGAGCCGCTGGCCCTGCTGCTCTACCACAGCCAGGAGGCCGGGTTCTATCTGCGGGTGCTGGGCCCGGCCATGCCGCTGATGTATCTGGAGAGCATGGTGGACGGTGCCATGAAGGGGATGGGGGAGCAGAAGGCCGTGTTCCGGTACAGCCTGTGGGACGCGGTGCTCCGCATTGCGGGGGTGCTGCTCCTCCTGCCCAGATGGGGGATGAAGGGCTTTTTGTGGGTGATCCTGCTGTCCAGTGCCTATACCTGCCAGATGAATACGGCCCGTCTGCTGCACGTCAGCGGGCTGCAGCCCAGGCTCTGGCGGTGGCTGGGGGCTCCGGCGCTGGCGGCACTGGTCTCAGCGGTGGCGGGCGAGGGCCTGCGCACTCTGCTGGCGGGGTGGCTGGGCAGCGGGAGCACGCCCACCCGGCTGGCGGCGCTCTGCGCAGGCGGCTTTGGCATGGCGGCAGTCTGCCTTGCCGTGCAGTGGCCGCTGGGGCTGGGCGAAGAGGTGCGGGCCATCCTGCGGACAGAAAAATCCCGCAGAGAGCGGCAGAAAAGCCCGGAGAATCGGAATTGTTCTGGACACAGGGGGGAGAATTGAGTATAATACAATGGATATTATGGCGGAACAGGCGCATGGGGCTTTGGCCCCTGCGGCCGGCAACGCCGGAAAAAACGGGTGCGGACAGATCCCGCCCCGATGCAAAAGAGGATTTTTGTGAAGAAAACAAAGAAGCTTGTGCCGCAGGTGCTGCTGCGCCGGATGATCCTGGTGCTGCTGGACGCGGCCATCGTGATATTCAGCTTTTACTTTGCCCTGCTGCTCCGGGCCGACGGCGCGGTGGAGGCCAGCTGGTGGCCCCACAACCGTGCCCTGCTCTACCAGAATCTGCCCTGGATCGTGGCGCTCTACCTGCTCAGCTTTCTGGCGGGCGGGCTGTACCATGTGCTCTGGAAGTATGCCGGGGAGCGTGACCTCATCCGTCTGGGCGGCATGATTGCCGTGCCCACGGGGGTGGTCTATTTCGTGAACCATTTCTGTGTCCACGGCGTGCTGTTCGATTCTGCCAACGCCATGGCCGCTGTCCTCATCTTCCTGCTGGTGGGCGGCAGCCGTCTGGCATGGCGGCTCTTCCTGAACCATCCCATCGGCGAGCGGCTGCGGGGCGTGCCCAACAAGGACCCCAACCGCCCCGTGATGATCGTGGGCGCGGGCGAGGCCGGTGCCTGGGCCATCAATGTCTGCAAATCCAACAGCAGCTACGGCCACCCCGTTGTGGCGGTGGACGATGACCTGGTCAAGCAGGGGCAGACCATCCACGGCGTGCCGGTCAAGGGCACGCTGGAGCAGATCCCCCAGCTCTGCACCCAGTACAACATCCACAGCATCATCATTGCCATCCCCACCCTGCGGGGCAGCAGGCTGAACCATGTCATCGACCTCTGCGTTTCCACCCACTGCCCGGTGCAGATCCTGAGCGACCCCCAGCTGGTGGGCAGCGGTGCACCCCAGCAGGGGGCTTTCCGGGAGCTGAACCCGGCGGACTTTTTGTCCCGCGACGAGGTGACGCTGGACATGGAGAAGATCTCCGGCTACCTCACCGGCAAAACGGTGCTGGTGACGGGCGGCGGCGGCTCCATCGGCAGCGAGCTGTGCCGTCAGGTCATGCGCTTCAAGCCCGGAAAGCTGCTCATCTTTGATATCTACGAAAACTGCGCCTACGAGCTGCAGATGGAACTGCAGCAGAAGTACGGCCGCGATATCCCGGTCACGGTGCTCATCGGCTCCATTCGGGATAAAAAACGTCTGGACGAGGTTTTTGATACCTACCACCCCACGGTGGTGTTCCACGCAGCGGCGCACAAACACGTTCCGCTGATGGAGGTAAGCCCCGCCGAGGCCGTAAAGAACAATGTGCTGGGCACCAAAAACCTGCTGGTCAGTGCCAGCGAGCACGGGGTGGAGCGCTTTGTGCAGCTTTCCACCGATAAGGCCGTGAACCCCACCAGCGTCATGGGCTGCACCAAGCGCATCTGCGAGATGCTCATCCAGACCTTTGCGGGCAACACGGATATGAAGTGTGTGGCAGTGCGGTTCGGCAACGTGCTGGGCAGCCACGGCAGCGTTATCCCGCTGTTCGAAGCCCAGATCAAAAAGGGCGGGCCGGTCACCCTGACCGACCCCAACATCGTGCGCTACTTTATGACCATCCCGGAAGCAGCCCAGCTGGTGCTGCAGGCAGGCGCATTGGCCGAGAGCGGCAACATCTATGTGCTGGATATGGGCGAGCCGGTGCGCATTATGGACTTGGCCAAGCAGCTCATCCGCTTTTACGGCTACGAGCCGGGCGTGAATATGGAGATCAAGATCGTGGGCCTGCGCCCCGGTGAAAAGCTTTACGAAGAGCTGATGATGGACGAGGAGCAGGACAAGATGCGCCGCACCCAGCACAACAAGATCTTTGTGGCAAGCCCCCGCACCATTGATCTGGCCGAGTTCTACGAGCAGCTGCAGGCGCTGGAAGCCGCTGCCGCCCACAACGATGAGGGCGTGGTGCGCCAGCTGGCGGCCATGATCCCCACCTTTACCCCCACCCGGGAGAACCTGAAACTGTAACAGCTTGAATTGCGGCACTGGGCCGCATGGGATAGACCGCAGGCCGGAACATGCCGGGCTGCGCAAAACGAGAGGGATGTTATTATGGAAAAGAAACCGTTTCTGACCGAGGCGATGGCACAGCAGATCATCGAAGATGTGCCCACGCCGTTCCACGTCTACGACGAGAAGGGCATCCGGGAGAATGTCCGCCGCATCAACAAGGCCTTCAGCTGGAACAAGGGCTTCAAGGAGTACTTTGCGGTCAAGGCACTGCCGAACCCCGTTATCCTGCAGATCCTCAAGGAGGAGGGCTGCGGCGTGGACTGCTCCTCCCTGACCGAGCTGATGCTCAGCGAGGCCTGCGGCTTTACCGGCCACGAGATCATGTTCTCCTCCAACCAGACCCCCGTGGAGGATATGCAGAAGGCCTACGAGTTGGGCGCCTACATCAATCTGGACGACGCCACCATGGTGGAGTTTCTGGAGCGGGTGGCCGGGGTGCCGCAGGAGATCTTCTGCCGCTATAACCCCGGCGGAACCTTCCAGCTGGGCGAGAGCGAAGAGGGCTTTCAGGTCATGGACAAGCCCGGCGATGCCAAGTACGGTATGACCGAGCAGCAGATGATCGACAGCTACAAAAAGCTGATGCAGAAGGGCGCAAAGCAGTTCGGCATCCATGCTTTCTTGGCCTCCAACACCATCTCGGACGCCTACTACCCGGAGCTGGCAGGCATCCTGTTCCAGCTGGCTGTCCGGGTGCAGCAGGCTACCGGTGCGCACATCAGCTACATCAACCTGTCCGGCGGCGTGGGCATCCCGTACCGCCCGGAGCAGACCGAGAACGACATCATGGCCATCGGCGAGGGCGTGCGCAAAAAGTTTGAGGAGATCCTTGTGCCTGCCGGTATGGGCGATGTGGCCATCTTCAGCGAGATGGGCCGCTTTACCACCGGCCCCTACGGTGCACTGGTGTCCACCGTCATCCACGAAAAGCACATTTATAAGGAGTACATTGGTCTGGACGCTTGCGCCGCAAACCTGATGCGCCCCGCCATGTACGGCGCTTACCACCACATCACTGTGCTGGGCAAGGAGAACGAGCCCTGCGACCACAAGTACGACGTGGTGGGCGGGCTGTGCGAGAATAACGACAAGTTTGCCGTTGACCGGATGCTGCCCAAGATCGACATCGGGGATATCCTTTACATCCATGATACTGGTGCCCACGGCTCTGCTATGGGCTACAACTACAACGGCAAGCTGCACTGCGCCGAGGTGCTGCTGTGCGAGGATGGCTCTCACCGGTTGATCCGCCGCGCCCAGACCCCCCGCGATTACTTTGCAACGCTGGACTTTTTGCCCTTTATGAAGCCCCTGTTTGAGGACTGATCCGACTTTTTGTATCCTGATAAAAAAAGAGGTGTGACCCATGTTTTTTGGCTTTCAGCTTACCCTTGGCCTGATGATGGCCTTTTACGGTTTTTCGGTGATGAAAAATCCCCGCGTGTGGGGCGATCAGGGGCGCAGGGCGGTCAAGGCCGAAAACTTTGAGGAATATTGCCGCCAGAACGGCCAGTTCTTTTTAAAGGCAGGCTGCGTTGTGGCGGTGATCGGTGCACTGGATGCCCTGATCACGCTGGACGCCCTGCTGTACGCTCTGCTGTACATTTTTGGCTTGGCCTTTGCCTTCTACCCCCTTACCCGCTGGTGCAAGCAGAACGAGGGCTTCTCCTGGCCGTGGCCCCACGTCCAGAGCGAGAAAAAGCGCATCAAAGAGCTGCGCCGCGAACAGCAGGAACAGGAGAACGAGGAAAAAGGGGAGAAGTGATCCCCCGGATAAAGCATAGATAGCAAAAGAACAGCTCCCGGTCACGCCGCTTAACGTGACCGGGAGCTGTTTTAGCTTACTGCTGGATAAGTGGGCGCTTACTCGGCGTCCTTCGGGTCGGTCATCAGCTCCTTGATGCTGGGCACAACGCCGCCCAGATTCTGCAGCTCAGAGGGGATGATGATCTTGGTGGCCTTGCCGTTGGCAACCTTCGCCAGCGCTTCAAGGCTGCGGATGGCCAGCACCTTGTCGCTGGGCATGGCCTCGTTCAGCAGACGGATGGCATCGGCGTTGGCCTTCTGCACAGCCAGAATGGCCTGTGCTTCGCCCTCAGCCTCCAGAATGCGCTGCTGCTTCACAGCATCGGCGCGCAGGATGGCGGATTCCTTTTCGCCCTCGGCGGCGGTAATGGCGGCCTGCTTTTCACCGTCTGCCTTCAGGATGACGGCGCGCTTCTCGCGCTCAGCCTTCATCTGCTTCTCCATGGCCTCCTGAATTTCCCGCGGCGGGATGATGTTCTTCACCTCCACGCGGTTCACCTTGATGCCCCACTTGTCGGTGGCTTCGTCAAGGATGGCGGTGATCTTGCCGTTGATGACATCGCGGCTGGTCAGGGTGTGATCCAGCTCCATCTCACCAATGATGTTGCGCAGGGTGGTGGCGGAAAGGCTCTCGATGGCGGCAATGGGCTGGTTGACGCCGTAGGTGTACAGCTTTGCGTCCATGACCTGAAAGAACACCACCGTGTCGATCTGCATGGTCACGTTATCGCGGGTGATCACAGGCTGAGGGGGAAAGTCTGCAACCTGCTCCTTCAGGCTTACCTTTTTGGCAATGCGCTCAATAAAGGGGATCTTGACGTGCAGGCCGGCAGTCCATGTATCGGAGTAGCTGCCCAGCCGCTCAATGACATATACCTTGGACTGCGGCACAATGACGATGTTGGAAACAATGACCAGCACCAGAACAAAAACAAGCGCAAGGATGACAAAAAACAGAACCATAATACATCTCCTTTGTCAGGTTGTTGTGTGGGGGTTACGGCTTTCGGTCAGAACAGGCTCTACGATGAGCAGGGTGCTGTGGATCTCGGTAACGCGGCAAAGCGCACCGGGTGTGAGGGTGTCGCCGGGGGTGGCGCAGCGGGCGTTCCAGTCCACGCCGTCCAGCCGCACCCGGCCGGGGACCTCGGCAGTGACAGGGGAAAGCACGATGGCCTCCCGTCCCAGATTGCGGTCGCCGTTGGTGGCGGTATGCTTGAGCCGCAGCTTTGCCGCCAGCGGGCGGAAGGCTGCCAGACACAGGATGCTTACCACCAGAAAGACCACCGCCTGCACCCGGAACGACCCGGTGAACACGCAGCACAGCAATGCGGCGGCAGAGCCGATGGCAAACCAGATGGAGGTCATATTAAAGGTACTGGCCTCCAGTGCCAGAAAGCCCACGGCTGCAGCCAGCCAGAGAATGGGGGAGATCTGCATGGTATGTTACCTCCTTATGCTGCTATTATACGGCATCCCCTTGGGGGAAGGTCAAGGGCTTTTTACTGGAACGTTGCACAGAAAACAAAATATAGACAAAAATGGGAAAAAAGCCCGTAAATCACTGCGTCCCACCTTGTGAAAAAAGTAAGTCGGGAGGCTCCGCAGAGCCTTCCGACTTACCAATAAAGAATAGAATCCCGCCATGGATGCTCAGAGCGCAAGCGGAGAGCATTTTAAATGGTTACAGCCTCGCAGGCATCACTGGATATCGTAGTAGCTGTGGTTGGGGTTATGGCCGTTTTCCTCCACCACGATGGTGAAGCCCATGGGGTTTACCTCGGTGTGCTTGCCGGAAGCCAGCGGCTCCACGATGATGTGCTCAGAACGGTTCACAATGATCTCCGCAGTCTCGGTCTTACCGATGCGCTGGTAGTGCAGAATGCCGTCCTCAGCCCGCAGCACCCGCAGCTCGCCGGTGCGGAAGGCCTCGCAGCTGTGGCGCAGCTGTGCCAGCTGTGCCAGCACCGGGCGCAGACGCTCCTCGTGGCTGTCCCAGCAGAAGAAGGCACGGTTGAAGGGGTCGCGGTAGCCCTGCATCCCGATCTCGTCGCCGTAGTACAGGCAGGGCACGCCGGGCAGAGTGTAGATGATGGCATAGGCCATGCGCAGGCGCAGCATCCCTTCCTCGTAGGCTTCGCCGGTCACGCTGCGGCCGCTCTGCCACTCCCGGCCGCGTCCGTTGGCGGGCTCGTCCGCAATCACGGTCAAAGCGCGCTCGGTGTCGTGAGTGGACAAAAAGTTCAGTGCCGTGTTGATGGCAGGGGCAGGGTAGTGCTCGCAGATGGAAAGGATCTCGTTGGCGGCCTGCTGGGCGGGCTTGCCTTTTACAAAATCCAGCACGGAGTTCTTGAAGGGGTAGTTCATCACGCTGTCCAGCCCCTTGCCCAACAGGTAGGTGCGGCGGTGGTCAAAGCCGAACTTGGTTGTGGCGTCCTCCCACACCTCGCCCAGCAAAAACTTCTCCGGGCTTACCCGCTTGACGGCAGTGCGGATCTTCTCGATGAACGCGTCCGGCAGCTCGTCGGCCACATCCAGCCGGAAACCGGCAGCACCCCGGCGCAGCCATGTGTCGATCACGCCGCCCTCGCCGGTGATGAACTCCACAAAGGAGGGGGTCTCCTCGTTGACCTCCGGCAGGGTCTCAAAGCCCCACCAGCTGCGGTAGCCGCCCTTGTACTTGGGGTCAAAATCATACCAGCTGCGGTAAGGGGAGTTGGGGTCGCGGTAAGCGCCGCCCTCGCCGTAGCGTCCCTCGCGGTTGAAGTACCGGCTGTCGGAGCCGGTGTGGCTGAACACACCGTCCAGCACGATGCCGATGCCGTACTTGGCGGCCTCGCGGCAGAGTACCTCAAACTCCTCGTTGGTGCCCAGCAGCGGGTCCACGTTCAGGTAGTCGGCGGTGTTGTAGCGGTGGTTGGAATGCGCCTCAAAGATGGGGTTCAGGTACAAATAATCCACGCCCATTTCCCGCAGGTAGGGGAGCTTGATGCGGATGCCCTCCAGATCACCGCCGAAGTAGTCCTCGTTCAGGTGGCCGCCGGTCTCGTTGGGCTGCCAGAAGGGTTCGGCGTGCTTATCGGCCTGATACAGCCGGTCCGGGAAGGGCATGGGCTTGTTCTCAATGCCTTCACAGAACCGGTCCGGGAAGATCTGGTAGAACACCTTGCCCTTGATGCACTCCGGCGTCTGGAAATCCGGCTCGTAGACCGTGATCTGCCAGCTTTCGCCCTCCTGCCAGCTGACCACGCCGCAGTTGTCGGCCCCGCGCACGATGCGGCGGAAGTCAGTATACAGGTCAAAGTAATAGAAGTATAAGCCCGGGTCGCCCAGCACAACATCCACCGAAAAGTGGTTCTGGTGAGGCGTCTGGCCGTCAAATTTCATGCGGTAGTGCACGGGCACATCGTATTTGCCCTCCTTTTGCAGTACAAGGTGCGGGTCCACATAGCCCAGCTCCTCGGGGATGCACAGGGACAGGTGCACAGTCTGCCCGGCGCGCACGGCACCAAAGGGCTGTTTAAAGTAGGGGTCGTAGCTGTTGAACAGACAAGACAAAAAAGATCGTCCTTTCTCAAAAAAGCCCCGGCGGGCGAAATGCCACCGGGGCTTTGCGGTTTTACAGGGGAAAATTACTTGCCCATGGGCACGGGGGAAGCGTACCAGATATCGCGGGCGTAGTCCAGCACGGCGCGGTCTGCGCTGAAGATGCCGCTGTTGGCAATGTTCTTCAGGCTCATGCGGGCCCAGGTCTCGCGGTCAGCATACAGCTTCTGCAGGTCGGCCTGTGCACGGCGGTAGTCCTTGAAGTCGGCCATGACCATGTACGGGTCGCTGCTGCGCAGGTTCTCGGTGACCTCGTGGAAGTTCTCGCCGTTCCAGCCGCGCTCCAGGAAGTTCAGGGCGCTGTTGGCAACGTCGTCGCCCATGATAAAGGCGTTGGGGTGGTAGCCCACCCGCTTCAGGTTGTTCACCTCAGGGGTCAGCATACCGAAGATCAGCTCGTTCTCCTTGCCGGCAGCATCGGCGATCTCCACGTTTGCACCGTCCAGAGTGCCCAGCGTGATGGCGCCGTTCAGCATGAACTTCATGTTGCCGGTACCGGAAGCCTCGGTGCCTGCCAGAGAGATCTGCTCAGAGACCTCGGCAGCGGGCATCAGGTGCTCGCTCAGGGAGACACAATACTCCTCCAGATACACCACGCGCAGCTTCTCACGCACGGCGGGGTCGTTGTTGATCAGGTCGCCCAGCTTGCAGATCATGCGGATCATCTGCTTTGCCATGTAGTAGCCGGGAGCAGCCTTTGCGCCGAAGATGTAGGTCTTGGGGATGAAGTCGGCGTTGGGGTTCTCCTTCAAGTACAGGTACTGTGCAGCGATGTTCAGCGCATTCAGGTGCTGACGCTTGTACTCGTGCATACGCTTGACCTGGCAGTCAAAGATGGAATTGGGGTCGATGACCTGACCGGTGCTCTTTGCCAGATAGCTTGCAAAATCCTTCTTGTTGGCCAGCTTGATCTCGTTCAGCTTCTTCAGCACGGTCTTGTCGTCGGCGTACTTGTTCAGCTTGGTCAGATCGGAAGCATCGTGCTTGTAGCCGTCGCCGATGGTCTCGTCCAGCAGCTTGCACAGACCGGGGTTAGAAGCCAGCAGCCAGCGGCGGTATGCGATGCCGTTGGTCACGTTCTTGAAGGCGTTGGGTTTGAACAGATAGTAATCGTGGAAAACGCTTTCCTTGATGATCTCGCTGTGCAGCTTGGAAACGCCGTTGATGCTGTTGGCGGTGTAGGCACAGATGTTGGCCATGCGCACCTGATTGTCGCCGATCAGCGCCATGTAGTCGATCTTGCCCTGATCGCCGGGGAAGGCCTTTGCCAGCTCCTCGCGGGCGCGGCGGTCCATCTCCACCACGATCTGGTAGATGCGGGGCAGGGTCATCTTGAAGATGTCCACGTTCCACTTCTCCAGAGCTTCGGCCATAACGGTGTGGTTGGTGTAGGAGAACACCTTCTGGCAGATGCTGAAGGCCTTGTCCCAGTCAAAGCCGCACTCATCCAGCAGGATGCGCATCATCTCGGGGATGGCCAGAGTGGGGTGGGTGTCGTTCAGCTGGATGGCGACCTTGTCGGGCAGGTTCTCCAGCGTAGCGTAGCTGGACAGGTGGTTCTGCACGATATCGCCGATAGAAGCAGCGGACAGGAAGTACTGCTGACGCAGGCGCAGAATCTTGCCCTCAACGTGGTTGTCGTTGGGGTACAGCACCTTGGAGATGAGCTCGGCGTTGGCGTTCTTGCTCATAGCGGTGTTGTAGTTGCCCAGAGAGAAGCTGGACATATCAAAGTCCGGGGCCTTTGCCTGCCACAGACGCAGCTTTGCAACGCCCTTTCCGTCGTAGCCCTGCACATACATATCGGAGGGGATAGCCATGACGCTGTTGTAGTTGGTGTGCTGGATGTAGTGGAAGCCGTTGTCCCAGTTCTCGTGGATCTCGCCGTCAAAGCGGATCTCCACAGCCTGATCCGGGTGGCTCTTCAGCCACACCTGACCGCCGGGCAGCCAGTTGTCGGCGCGCTCCTGCTGCCAGCCGTCCACGATCTTCTGCTTGAAGATGCCGTACTCGTACAGGATGGAGTAGCCGGTGCCGCAGATATCGGTGGTGGCCATGCCGTCCAGATAGCAGGCAGCCAAGCGGCCCAGACCGCCGTTGCCCAGGCCTGCATCGGGCTCTTCCTCAAAAATGCTGTCCAGATTGATGTCGGCGTCGGCCAGTGCCTTCTTGGCAACCTCGTCCAGACCCAGATTGAACAGGCTCATCTTCAGGCTGCGGCCCATCAAAAACTCCATGCAGAGGTAGTAGACCTGCTTGGTGCCGGTGCCGATAGCCTTGGACTGGAACTTTTTGTGGTTCTCGCTCATCATCTGACGGCAGATCAGAGCCAGAGAACGGTAGATCTGCTGGTTGGAGGCAACATTCAGCTCCACACCGTACTCACTGGTGAGCTTGTCCTGAAGAATTTTGCCAAATTCTTTTGATGTCATAGTGTGCTCCTATCCGCATAAGCGTTTGCTTTGCTAAAATAATTGAGTAGATAATAGCAGCAGAAACGTTCCCTCTTTCGCCCGGCTGCCAACATAACAAAGTTATTATAATATGAACGATTTATAAATGCAAGGAAACAGGCGCTTTTTTTCCGTAACTGCTATTTTTTCAGGCCACTTTCTGACAAATATGCCGAAATTTCAAAAATTCCACTTTTTCTTGCGGCGTATTTATATTATAATAGAAGGTAGAACTGAACCGCGAAACGTTTTTCGAGGAGTAATTCCGGCAGTAATGGGGCGGGAAACTCCATCGAAACGTTTTCAAACACCAAAACGTTACCGGGAACGGTACCAAATCCCGGTAAGATGCAGAACAAACGGCCTTGCGCCGTACAGATACAGGAAAAAAGGGGAAAACACCATGGTAAACAAGGTAAGGGTCAACATCGCGGGCACACCGTATGCCATCGCCACCACAGATTCGGAAAAGTACATCCTGGGTCTTGCCAAAAAGCTGGACGAGGACATCACAAAGCTGCTGGACACCAACGATAACCTCTCGGTGACCAAGGCGGCGGTGTTCTGCGCGATGGATTATCTGGACGAATACCGCAAGAGCACCGGCAGCGCCGAGAATATGCGCAGCCAGATTCAGGACTACATTGCAGATGCCGCCCGCGCCAAGCTGGCCGAGGACAAGGCCAAGGCTGAGAACCTGTCTCTTATACACATCTGACGCTGCCGACGAAGCTA